>Ga0181533_1000248_pt1 | contig 71425 bp, 50 predicted proteins | sample PEATcosm2014_Bin_45_FD_119772 | JGI IMG/M metagenome (GOLD analysis project Ga0181533, IMG submission 119772) | Peatland microbial communities from MTU Mesocosm Facility, Houghton, MI, USA - PEATcosm2014_Bin11_60_metaG | ecosystem: Environmental > Terrestrial > Soil > Wetlands > Peat | place... | reverse complement strand
TCTTCAACAATAGCCATATCCAGTGCCCCTTTTGACCCGATCAAGCTGAGCAACGCAAAAAAACTGGTCGAGACCCATTGTTTATATGCCCGCCAGATTGCGGAAGTGATGCATATCCTTAATTACGATTCTTCCAGGCTGACCATCGCAAAAGATGCATACAAGCATTGCTATGATCCTGAAAATTACGGCGATGTGAGGGATGTTCTTAACAACAGATCAAAGCAGGATCTTGATAATTATATCAATTCGCTCAAGTAGTGAAGGATGAAGAAATTCCTGAAATTCCTTTTCCGCTTTCTGAAATATTTTCTGATCCTGTTCTTTGGCTCTTCTATTTTATTCGTTTTATTGTATCGTTTTGTTAATCCGCCGATAACTCCGCTGATGTTGATCCGTATAGCAGAGCAAGCCATCAGCGGGGAACATTTGCGGCTGACCAAAACCTGGGAACCGATTGTTAAGATCTCACCTTCTCTTCAACTGGCAGTTGTGGCTTCGGAAGATAACCGGTTCCTGGAACATTCAGGCTTTGATATGGAGGCCATCAAAAAAGCCCAGGATTATAACGAGCGTAAAAAGGGGAAAAAAGTGAGGGGCGCCAGCACTATCTCCCAGCAGACCGTTAAAAATGTTTTCCTTTGGCCCGACAGGACCTGGGTCAGGAAAGGTCTTGAAGTGTATTTTACATTTCTTATTGAAACAATATGGGGAAAGAAAAGAATAATGGAGGTTTACCTGAATGTGATTGAAATGGGAAAAGACATTTATGGAGCTGAAGCAGCATCCCAAACTTATTTTCATAAATCTGCAGCCACCCTCACCAGCGACCAGGCGGCCCTCCTGGCTGCTATTCTGCCCAACCCGCGAAAGTCAGATCCATCTCATCCCTCGTCATATCTTTTATCCAGGCAACATTGGATTCTGTGGAATATGGGGAATATAGGTAAGGTGGAATATTAGAAGAATCCGGGAAGAGGCACAAGGTAACAAGGTGAATAATCGAATAATCAATCAAAGATCTTTGAAGTCAGATCGAAGCTCAGGATTTCTTCCTGAACGGCAGGTAGGCGTTGATCTAGTATTCAAATAAAAATGCCAAAGTGAATAATAGAAAAACCGAACTGGCGAGGTGGCGAGAATCATGATTTGACCCCTCATGTTTTGATATTTATTCCAGATTAATTTTCTGTTAAAAACTACCCTAACGCAGTGAAATTTTTCGTAATTTTGCCGCTTCAAATTTTATTAATAATCATCAGGATTATCAACGATTTAAACATTGTGAACTATGTCAGAAGATCTCAAAGAAAAAAAGTATGTGTACTATTTTGGAGGTAAGAAGGCAGAAGGTGAAGCAGATATGAAGAACCTTCTTGGTGGTAAAGGGGCCAACCTTGCCGAAATGGTCAATATTGGCCTGCCTGTACCCGCCGGTTTTACCATTTCCACCGATGTATGTACTGCTTACTATAAGAACAATAAGAACTATCCACAGGAATTAAAGAAACAGGTTGAAGATTGTTTAAAAAGGACTGAAAAAGAGATGGGGGCCATCTTTGGCAATAAAGATAATCCATTGCTTGTATCAGTAAGGTCGGGGGCAAGGGCATCCATGCCGGGCATGATGGAGACTGTTCTGAATGTAGGTCTCAACGATGTTACCCGCGAAGGGCTGATCAGGAAGACAAACAATCCGCGTTTTGTTTATGACTCCCAGCGCCGCCTTATCCAGATGTACTCGGATGTTGTAATGGAAAAAGCAGCCGGTATTGAACCTTCAGAAGGAATGGGGGTAAGGAACCAGCTGGAACGGGAGCTTCATAAAATGAAGGAATCCAAGGAATATTCCAGCGACACACAACTGACGGCAGATGACCTGAAGAGCCTGATCGAGATATATAAGAAAAAGGTAAAGGAAGTCCTGGGAAAACCTTTCCCGGAAGATGCCATGGAACAACTGTGGGGTGCAATAAGTGCTGTGTTTCAAAGCTGGATGGGAAAACGCGCTATCGCCTTCCGTCATTTTGAGAATATACCCGATGAATGGGGAACCGCTGTAAATGTCCAGGCAATGGTATTCGGAAATATGGGCGATACATCTGCAACCGGGGTTGCATTTACACGTAACCCGGCCACAGGTGAAAATTATTTTTATGGGGAATGGCTGGCAAATGCCCAGGGTGAAGATGTCGTAGCCGGGATCCGCACGCCAAATCCGATCAATGAGATCGGGAAGAATGAACACACAATGCATTTGGCATCCCTTGAAACAGCGATGCCATCTGTCTATAAAGAACTGAACAAAATCCAGCATACACTTGAGAACCATTACCACAACATGCTGGATATCGAATTTACTATCCAGGACAAGAAGCTTTATATGCTGCAATGCAGGGTCGGAAAGAGAAATGGCCCTGCGGCAGTCAAGATGGCGCTGGATATGTATAATGAAAAGCTGATCGCGAAGGAAGAAGCAGTAAGCCGGGTTGAACCTTCACAACTTGATGAACTGCTTCATCCCATATTGGACCCAAAAGCAGAAAGTACTTTAAAACCAATGGCCAAAGGCTTGCCGGCAGGTCCAGGTGGTGCTACCGGACAAATTGTCTTCACTTCTGAGAAGGCAGTTGAATGGGGGAAAGCAGGCAAGACTGTCATTCTTGTCAGGGAAGATACCAATCCTGAGGACATTGAGGGAATGAGGGCTGCATCTGCCATCCTCACGGCCCGAGGAGGAATGACAAGCCATGCAGCACTCGTTGCAAGAGGGTGGGGTAAATGTTGCATCGTGGGTGCAGGGACTCTTAAGATAGAAGCTTCAACCAAGGTCCTTTCCGTTGGTGAGATTGTTCTTCATGAAGGAGATTACATCTCACTGAACGGATCCAAAGGATATGTTTACAATGGAAAGATAGACATGATCAAGGCCGCTGAGGAAAATCCAGATTTCCAGGCGTTCATGAAGCTGTGTGATGAGATACGCGTGATGAAGATCCGCACCAATGCTGATACTCCTGACGATGCCGCAAAAGCAAGAGCCTATGGCGCAGAAGGCATCGGGCTATTCCGTACAGAACATATGTTCTATGGAAAACATGCAGAGGAACCCTTATTCATCCTTCGGAAAATGATTGCATCAAATACCGAAGCTGAAAGGAGAAAGGCATTGGATGAGCTTTTCCCATATATGAAAGCCGATATGAAGGGCACGCTTGAAGCAATGGATGGCTTTCCAGTGACCATCCGTACACTGGATCCGCCCCTTCATGAATTCATTCCCAAGAATCCTGAAGGACGTCATAAGATCGCTGAAAGCCTGGGAATCTCAATTGAAGAATTCGACAAACGCGCAGAAGCCCTGCACGAAACAAATCCCATGATGGGTCATCGTGGTGTAAGGCTTGGCATCACTTTCCCCGAGATAACAGAAACCCAGGTAAAAGCTATTTTCGAAGCCACTGCCGAGCTCCTCAAAGAGAAAAAACATCCATTCCCCGAGATCATGATCCCTGTTACTGGTAGTGTAAATGAACTTAACCATCAATATAAGATCATCGATCAGGTCTATAAAGAAGTTTGCAGTAAGTTTGATCTGAAGGAGATCCCGCACATGATCGGGACCATGATCGAGATACCAAGGGCCTGTCTGACGGCTGACAAGATGGCTGAGACAGCCCAGTTCTTTTCATTCGGAACAAATGATCTTACGCAGATGAGCTTTGGTTTTTCAAGGGATGATATAGGTAGTTTCCTGCCTGATTACATTGAAAAAAAGATCCTGCCTGTTGATCCCTTCCAGGTAATCGATTTCGAAGGCGTCGGACAACTGATGAAGATTGCTGTTGAAAAAGGGAGAAACACACGTAAAGACCTGAAAATCGGTATCTGTGGTGAACATGGTGGTGAACCTAAATCTGTCGAATTCTGTCATTCCCTGGGATTCAGCTATGTAAGCTGCTCACCCTTCAGGGTTCCGATTGCACGCCTGGCTGCTGCACAGGCTGTAATTAAACAGAAGAAAAATTCGAATAAGTAATAATTCTTTTTATGATGTTAATAAAGAAAGGCTGCTTAAAAGCAGCCTTTCTTTATTTTTAGCTGAGTTACGCAGATTCCGAGGCTGATAAATGCAGAGTATTTTATTATCGCCATCTGAGAAAGTATATCTGAAATCTCAGGATAATCTTTTTGTGAAAATTTTCGATCAGAGAGTTTAATGACTGATAATCTTCAATTGATCAAGGCTTAATTTTTCGCAAATTCATTTTCATTGATTATATTTAAAAATCATTATCTTTGTCTTGAATTTTATTCCAACCTCAAATCTCATCTTTCATGAAAAAGTTTTCCTTAGCATTTCTCTTGGGGCTTCTTTCTATAGCTGCCTTTTCGCAGAACGATAATGAGAAGTTTGGTTTTCCGCCAAATTACCAAGTCAACACCCGTATTGACAACATGGGCTACTGGTCAGAGATGGCTAAATTAGGACTTGTTCCTGTTCAACCGATGTACAGACCTGCACCGGCAAAATTTACCGGCACCAAAGTATTCAACAATAAAGGGATGCTGATACATGATTCTCCTGATGTACCGGTGACTACAAATGTGAATGGAGAAAGTGAAAATTCGATTTTTGGAGATCCAAATGATAAAACTCATCTCCTGGAGTCGAATAATGCCACCCCACAGCCCAGTAACGGCACCACCTATGGATCGGACTGGTATAATTCATTTGACAGTGGAGAAAATTGGAACGGAGATTATCATGGTGCAGGCGTTAATAATTGGGGAGACCCAGCGGCATGCATAAATCTGAGCGGGAGATACTTTATAGGATACATCACCAGCGCCGGTCACCAGGGCGTTTCTTATTCAGATAACCATGGGTCGACCTGGACAACGGTTATTGTTAGTTCTGCTGGAAGTGCAGCTGATCCTCTTGATAAAGAACATGTATGGGTTGATGATGGTCCAACAAGCCCATTCAAGGGAAATTTATATGATGGATGGATGGATAACAGCAGTCAAATTTCAGTTTCCTCTTCCACTACAAATGGAGCCACCTGGTCAGCTTCACAGCAGATCTCGAATAACATAATTTCAGGAGGACAGAAGCAAGGAGTTAATTTTAAGACAGGTCCTGATGGCGAAGTCTATGCAGTTTTTGCAGTCTATAATAGCTGGCCCAGTGATGAAGCATCTATTGGCTTTTCTAAATCCCTTGATGGAGGTGTCACCTGGACGCCTGCAGTGAAAATTATCGATAACATCAAAGGTATCCGAACTTCCGGTGTCCCTGAGAACCAGCGTGTAAATTCATTTCCTTCCATGGCATGTGATATCAGCAATGGGCCTTACCGGGGCAATCTTTATGTTTGCTGGACCAATCATGGCGTGCCGGGGCAGAACACAGGCAATGACATCGATTGTTATATGATCAAATCATCAGATACCGGAAATACCTGGTCGTCTCCTATCCGCATAAACCAGGATGCTTCCGGACAAGGGAAAACACATTATTTTCCATGGGTTACAGTTGACCAGGCAAACGGTCATGTCAGCGTTGTATTCTATGATAACCGGAATGTTGCCAACAACCAGGCCGAAACCTTCATGGCTTATTCAATGGACGGATGCAATACTTTTACCGATATGCAGGTAAGTGATGTTTCTTGGACCCCGGCACCTGTACCTCTTATGGCTAGCGGCTATATGGGCGACTACCTTGGAATCACCGCTTATAATAACCTTGTATATCCTACATGGACTGATAACCGGCTGGGCTATGTCATGTCCTGGGTATCGCCGATTGTATTGGTTACACCGATGGGCTTTGTTGGAGTCGCGGCTGATTTCCTGAACGATACCACCTTTGGAAATGGAAATGGCAAGATGGATTATGGAGAAACTGAACTTTTAGGTCTTAAGATGACAAATACCGGTACCGCTGAGGCTGACAGTGTGACTGTTACTGTGTCGTCACCTTCACCATATATCACAATGCTCGATAGTACTGCTTTTTATGGAAACTTCGCCATCGGCCAGTCCACGACAATTCTGGATACTTTCAAATTCAAAGTTGCAGATTCCATTCCTGCCTGGGCGAATATTCAATTCCTCGTCAGGGCAAGAGATAAGAACGACAGTGTCTGGACCACTTCTTTCTATATTGTAGCGCATGCTCCGGCTGTCACTATTGTGTCGACAAGTATCAGTGATCCTCCTCCCGGAGGAAATGGCAATGGCCGGCTTGATCCCGGAGAAACAGTCACCCTTAATATTGTGACACAGAATACCGGTGAATATAATGCAGTGAATGTGATCAGTGAGCTAACGAAAAATAATCCATACGTTTCTATCTCCAATCCAATACAAAATGTGGGCACATTGACCCCGGGTCAGCAAGCTACAGTATCATTTACAGTAAAGGTTGCTCCTACAGCAGCTATTGGATCTGCCGTGACATTCACGAATTATGCCTACTGTTCTACCAAACAGCATGATACAAAGATCTGGTCAGAGAAAATTGGTTTGATCGTAGAAGATTTTGAAACCGGCAATTTTCATAAATTTCCATGGCAATTCCCTGATATCCCATGGACAATCTGTGACTCATTACCTTGGGAAAAACATTATTGTTCTCAGTCGGGCGATATCACAACTAAAGGAACAAGCAGCATGACTCTTCAATATAATGCCCTGGTTGACGATAGCATTTCTTTCCACTGGAGGTTACGTTCATATCAGTTGATGGACAAATTGCATTTTTATATTGATGGAGCTATGGTTGGAAATTGGACGGGAAGCTCCAGCGGTTGGGAATATTCTGCTTTTCCAGTATTAGCAGGTCCGCATACCTTCGAGTGGACATTTCAAAAAAATGATCCTGACACGACAAATTATTATGCTGCATGGCTTGACTTTATCGTTTTCCCACCAGAGTATGAAACAACGGTAAATGCAGGTAGCAACGCATATGCATGTGCGGGTTTTCCGTACCAGCTGAACGGCATGGCTATGGCCTATGATTCACTGCTCTGGACAACATCCGGTACAGGTGTTTTCAACGACCCGAAGATCCTTGATCCGGTTTACACCCCGAGTCAGGGTGATATCACTGCAGGATCAGTAAATCTTACACTTGAAGCCTTCAGTTCACAGGACCATGACACATCAAGTACAATGACGCTGACCATTGTTCAGCCTCCATCAGCAAATGCCGGCGGGAATCAACAGATCTGTGCAGGAGCCACCTATAATGCAGCTTCCGCAACGGCCACCAATTATTCTACATTACTGTGGACTACCAGCGGAGACGGAACATTCGACAATCCACTTACTATGCATCCTGTCTATACGCCCGGTACCAATGATATCCAGAATGGAAATCTTTACCTGAAAATTTCAGCTTCCTCACTTGCTGATAATTGTCCTGTTGCCACCGACAGTCTCCAGCTTACCATTAATGCACTGCCAGTGGTCAGACTGGGTAACGATACATCGGTCTGCGGTGGTCATCGCATAACCCTCGATCCTAAAGTACCTGATGCAATAAGCTATCTATGGCATCCTTCCGAAGCTACAACGCCGACCCTGATTGCCGATACCATTGGAATAGGACTGGGATTAAAGACCTATTCTGTTGATGTGACAAATTCAAAGAATTGCGTGGGATCCGGAACAATCAACATCACGTTCATTGAGTGTGCCGGTATCGGAGAGTTAAAGGATCTAAGTTTCAGGCTATACCCAAATCCGAATAACGGTACTTTTATCATTGAACTCACCGCTTCACAGAAGAAGACAATCAACATCAATATTTTAAATACCTCCGGTATCACGGTTTATACGCTGAACGATCTTGAAGTATCAGGATTTGTCTCAAGGAACATAGATGCAGGCACTTTGCCTCAAGGAACTTACTTTTTAAGGATCTCAAACGGGAATGACTTCATCCTGAAAAAGTTTGTGATCCAGAAATAAGTATGGTCATATTTTGACCTGATCCACCAGGAGAGGCTATCTCAAGAATATGAGATAGCCTTTTTCTTTACAATATGGAAGTAAATAGCAGATACCTTATCTTTGAGGTGTAAAAACGATTCCAGGCTTTCTCATGAATGATTACGATGTGGTTGCTGTAGGGGCAGGTGCAGCAGGCTTGATCGCAGCCGGCAGGGTTGCCGAGCTTGGAGGAAAGGTCCTGTTGCTTGAGAAAATGGAACGGGCCGGAAGAAAATTGCTGATCACAGGTAAAGGGCGTTGCAACATTACCAACGATGCCCCGCAAAGTGAATTTTTTGACCATATCTATCCCAACTCACATTTTCTGAAACATGCATTTGCCACTTTTTTCTCCGGGGATATTATCCGGTTACTTAAACAATATGGAACGGAAACCATCGTGGAAAGAGGCGGCAGAGTATTTCCCGCTTCCGGTAAATCAGCAGATGTCGTGCAGGCACTCCTCAGATGGGTGCATACAAATCACGTCGAGATCAGGTACGGGCACCAAGTTGAGAGAATTATCACGATCGGCGGTGAGGTAAAAGGGATACTGGTCAAGGTGGGCGGGAAATCTGTGAACATTACCTGCAGGAAGATCATTCTTTGCACTGGCGGCTGTTCATATCCTGCCACCGGATCCACTGGTGATGGTTACCGGATGGCTAAAAAAGCCGGCCACATAATTGAAACGCCACACCCGGCACTCGTGCCAATAGAAACAGAAGGCGATTTGGCACAGCGACTCCAGGGACTCAGCCTGAAGAATGTTAAAGCCATTTTATGGGTGAGCGGAAAGAAGCTTAAAGAGGAGTTTGGAGAGATGCTCTTTACGCATTTTGGGCTTTCGGGGCCTATCATCTTAAGTCTGAGCCGGTTCATTGTGGAAGAGCTTCTTAACGGCCACAAGGTCGAGGTGTCGGTTGACCTGAAACCTGCCCTTGACGAAATGAAGCTGGACAGGCGTCTTTTACGTGACCTGGATGAGCATGGGAAGAAAAAGATGGAAAACATTTTCAGAATGTGGCTGCCTTCCTCGCTGATCCCCGTGTTCCTGAATGAACTGGAGATTGACGGACAAAAGGAAGGCCATCAGCTTCAAGCGAAAGAAAGGAAAAAGATCCTGATGATGATGAAAGACCTCAGGTTCAGGATCACAGGGTACCGCCCCTTCAAAGAAGCGATCATCACTGCAGGAGGCGTCGTTACTAATGAGATCAATGCAAGGACAATGGAATCAAAGTTGGTAAAAAATCTCTACTTTGCAGGAGAGGTGATCGATCTTGATGCCGATACCGGCGGCTTTAACCTTCAGCTTGCATTTTCAACGGCATGGCTTGCAGCACAATCCTGTATGGCTTCCCATTAATCGGCTTCAGCTATTATATTCATGGCTATTTTAATTCCATCGGCAGCGCTGGAGACGATACCACCGGAGTAGCCGCTTCCCTCTCCTGCCATAAACAGATTATTAAACCCTGTGCACAGTCCGTTTTTCTCACGGATGACCTGGAGAGGTGAGGATGTTTTACTTTCCAATCCTAGCAGGGTACCCTTCTCATATCCTTTTATTTTACGGCAAAAATCTGCAAGTCCTGATTTCATGGAAACCGTGACTGCCGGCGGCAACATTTTCCAGAGTGGAGCAGGTGTAAGTCCAAGAGGATAGCTTGATTCCGGCAGTTTATGGGGTTCACGTTCTCCCAAAAAATCGCTGATACTGCAAAAAGGCGCCATGTACCCATTGGCATACTCAAAAAAAGAGGATTCGAGGTTTTCAAGCCATTCAAGCGCTTCCAGTGCAGTCACTTTCCTGCCTGAGAGTTCATCAGGATGAACACCTGAAACGCAGGCTGCATTTGAAAAACGACCATCCCTTCCGTAGTAACTCATCCCGTTCACAATATTTACATGCTTGTATGCAGCAGCAGGAACTACAATTCCCCCGGGACACATGCAAAATGAATAAACCGGGTGTTTCCCATCTGCTTGTGAGGTTACCCGGTACTCTGCTGCTTTAACACCGGGTAGCCTGTCAACACCCCATTGTGCAATGTTTATATCGGATTGCGCATGTTCAGCACGGCATCCAAGTGCAAAGCTTTTAGTACGAAAATGAACACCCTTTGCGATCAACATCCGGTAGGTCTCATAAGAAGAAAGTCCTGGTGCAACAATAAAGTAATCTGCGGGAAAGGTGTCATTTTCTGTAATTACCTCTTTGATCCAACCGTTTTTGATAGTCATGTCAGAAAGGTTATTTTCAAAACTGACCACTCCCCCTAAAGCAGTATATTTTGCACGGAGATTTTTTACGATCTGTCTCAGGTTATCGCTCCCAACATGGGGATGTGTCATGTAACGGATCTCAGCAGGAGCGCCGGCATCAATGTATTCTCCTATAAAAAACTCGCGTTCAGGTGAAATGTGCTTTGAGCGGGAAGTCAGCTTGCCATCCGAGAAAGTGCCAGCTCCTCCTTCTCCGAAGGAATAATTGGCTACCTGACTGAATTCACCTGTATGCTCGAAATTTGCTATGCCCGCCGCACGTTTGACGACCTCTGCTCCCCTTTCAAGGATCAGGGTGTCAAATCCTGCCTTCTGCAATACCCAGGCAGCAAAGAAACCAGCAGGACCGCTTCCGGTAATCACAACACGCTTGTTCCTTCGGGCATACGGGATTTTAAGTAAAGATTCCCGTTCCGGTTCTTTACCTTCAATATCTTTTGAAGAGACTGCAATCCGCATCAGCCAATGGATATTTCCCTTTTTCCTCGCATCAAGACTCTTGGTTTCGATCTGCCAGGAAAAATCACTGCTTCCGCATATCTTCGCAATCCTTTCTGTTAATTCCTTATCAGAATATCCGGTCGGAAGCTTCAGTTCAATGATCTTAAATCCCATGCATTACTGTTCTTTGTGAGCAAATATACAGTTATTGGAGGTTGGACCGGCTATTCTGGTAGTGAGTATTAGGTGTTGGCGTCAGGTTTTGAGTATATATTAAAGATTCATGGAGTGCTTAACTTTATTAATTTTACGAAGTTTATAACATATCAAACTAAATCTTTATGCGATCTGTGTTTGTGGGAGAAAAAATTGTCAGACAGGAGCCATGCAGGATATGCGGTTCTTGGGAGGGTATCAAGATCGCAGAAACTGAATTCTGGGACTTGCAGCATTGCGATATCGTGCAATGTACTTCCTGCAAGTTGATCCAACTGGATCCTATGATCAGCATGCAAAATACTGCCATTGGTTGTCATGCTTATTATTTAAAAGAGATATTTGAAACCCCGATAAATGAACAAAAGCGGAACCTGGTAAGAAACTACCGGCGGGGAATTGTATTTGCAGCCTCCCTTCAGAAAAAAGGATATCATCCTGAAACGATCCTGGAATTTGGACCTGGCTCAGGATATTTCACTGCCGGTATCCGGTTCATCTTCCCGGAATGCAGGATCACTGTCGCCGATATCGTTGAAGATGTGTTAATAAATAACCGGGAGATCCATGGGTATAATGTTTTCAGGGGAAGTCCTGAGGATATTCATTTATTTGAAGACCAGAAATTCGATCTCATCGTTGCAAGGGATATCCTGGAACATTTTACCGATATTGGAAAAGTAACAAGGAATATAGGCGCGTTGCTTAACCCAAAAGGTTTGTTTCATTTCATCACCCCCAATGGGAAAGAAGATGTCTGGGGACATTATCTCAACTGGGAGTTTAATAAGAAACCGTCTGAACTCCTGATCAATCATGTCAATTATTTTGATGGTAAAGGATTGTTGGAATGTCTGGCCGGTTCAGGATTTTCGAGGATTGAGTATTTTACTTACCAGGTTAAGTACACCCTGAGGGGAAAAGGATGGAAACATGCAAAAAGACTGGCAGTACCTGTTTCGACAAAACAAAGCGCCGCTGAATTGATCAGGTCACAGGAAAAACAAGCTCCAAGGGATTCAGTAAGGAAAGAAGATATCCTTGACGTCTTCATTTTTCGTACAAAAATAATTTGGCTGATTACTCTTTATTGCCGTCTCAAACATCATTGGATCATCCATATCAATCCAGCGAGGAATGTCGGGCATGAGATCAATGGATTGTTCATTAAAAAAGATGATGGTTAATCTTCTCATCTTTCGTAATATTGAAATGTAAAAACCGATCCCTGATAATTATGAAAAAGATTTGCATTATTCCGATCCTGATATTGCTTTTTGCAGTTTCCTGCACAACAGAAAAAAAAGAGAGCATCATCGACCTTAACATTCCATGGAAATTTAAACCGGGCGACAATATGGCCTGGGCTACTCCTTCTTTTGACGATACAAGGTGGATCACATTACTTCCTTCAAAAAATTGGGAATACCAGGGCTTTGAGAAGCTTGACGGCTTTGCGTGGTATCGTATTAAATTTCTTCTGCCTTCATCCTTGAAAGAAAAAGCGGTGATGAAAGACAGCCTCCAGTTCCTGCTGGGCCGTATTGATGATTGCGATCAGGTTTTCCTGAACGGTGAATTGATAGGACAGAATGCAAGGACACAGGCGATAAAGACTATTCCAGGTAATGAATTCATAAAAGAACAGGGATACTGGAATACCGAACGGCGATATGTTTTGAATGTTCATGACACACGGATATTATGGGATAAGGAAAATGTGATCGCAGTGAGGGTTTATGATCAGGGTGGTCTTGGGGGAATGTTCTCAAAGCCATTCGCAGTATCCATGGTCAGCTTTAGTGATTATATAAAATTTGACTTCACAAAAAGCTCTTTTGTTTTTCTTTCAGACAATTCCCTCATGCGTAAATTCATCATTGAAAACAATTCGGGGAAAGATGAGTTCAGTGGATCATTGTCTGTAGATGTTATTTCTTATATGAACAATGCAGTTCTTCTTCATGAAGACACAGTTCTTAAACTTCGCAGGAATTCAAAAACTGAAACCGGTTTTTTCCTGCAAGCCAATCCTTCAAAACCTGCTTTTGCAGAAATCACATTCATCGAATCCAGAAACGGGCAAAGAATAAGTGAGAAGATGGAACTTCCATATATTCTCACTCCTCCTGTCAAGAAAGAGCCGAAGATCAACGGGGCAAATGTATTCGGAGTAAGGCCCTGGTCACCCTTCCTTTTCAAGGTGGCCGCAACCGGTGAGGCACCATTAATATATTTTGCCAAAGGTCTTCCGGAAGGACTGACAATGGATTCAGCAAATGGATTGATCAGGGGAGTCGTAAAGAAAAAAGGAGATTACATAGTGAATCTTTTTGTAAAAAACTCATTAGGCCAGGCTACCCGCCAACTGAAGATCATTTGTGGCCATATGTTGTCACTCACTCCTCCTCTTGGCTGGAACAGCTGGAATTGCTGGGGATTGAGTGTGAGCGATGAAAAGATCCGCCGGTCAGCAGAATCTATGAAAGCCAGCGGGTTGATCGATCATGGCTGGACCTATATTAACATAGATGACGGCTGGGAATACATGCATGATAAAGACGGGAAGATCCTGACCAATTCGAAATTCCCGAACATGTATTCACTTTGCGCTTATGTCCATTCCCTTGGGCTTAAGATCGGGATCTATTCATCCCCGGGACCGAAAACCTGCGGAGGTTATGAAGGCAGCTACACCTTTGAGGAAAAGGATGCAGAAACCTATGCTGCCTGGGGTATCGACTACCTGAAATATGACTGGTGCTCATATGGAAATATGTTCCCGAATCCTACAAAAGCCGAGTTGAAATATCCTTATGAGGTCATGAGGGATGCCCTTCATAAAGTGAATCGGGACATTCATTACAGCTTATGCCAATATGGAATGGGGAAGGTATGGGAATGGGGAGCCAGTGTCGATGGTAATTCATGGAGGACAACAGGAGATATAGAAGATACCTGGGAAAGTCTTTCGGGGATTGGCTTCAGCCAGGGAAAATGTTCGCCATTTTCTGCTCCGGGGCGATGGAATGATCCGGATATGCTGGTTGTGGGATGGGTAGGCTGGGGGCCTGCACTCCATTATACGAGGCTGACACCAGGAGAACAATACACACATATTTCACTCTGGTGCCTTTTATCTGCTCCATTACTGATAGGATGTGATCTTGACCAGCTTGATCCTTTTACTCTTAACCTGCTGACCAATGATGAAGTCCTTGCCGTGAACCAGGATCCGCTGGGCAGGCAGGCAATTCAAGCCAAAGCAAACGAATCCTGGCAGATATGGGTTAAAGATCTTGATGACGGAAGCAAGGCCATCGGCTTATTCAACCTTACAGAAGATCCGTTAAATATTCCAGTCGATATGAAAGAACTTAAGCTTGACGGCCGCTGGAATATGAGGGACCTCTGGAGACAGAAAGACCTTGGAGAGGTCGAAAATCATTTTGACATGAATGTCCTCCCGCATGGAGTAATGCTGATCAAAATAGCGAGATAGCGAAATTGCGAAATTGCGAAATCAAATGGTAAAATGGTAAAATGGCAAGCTATTAAGCCAATTATCCATTATCAATTATCAATTACTTCACCTTCCTCATTTCGGCAATCGCCCAATCCAGTGACAATTGGATCATCTCCATGGGAGGCATCTTGATGAATCCGGTATCCGTTAGTGAACGTGTAAGGCCTCTTGCAGTGTCGATATCAATCCTGGCCTTATCGAAAGCTTCCTGCCATGTCATCTTTACCCTGGCTACTCCGTCTTTGATGGCCTGCATTGCAACGTCGGCTGCCTCCTTGGGAAATACGCCGGCTTCTTCCATATTGGGGACAATATTCTCGGTATGTATCCCTCTTTTTTCTGCAAAATCTGCCAGGGAATGAGCCGCTGCGATAGCCATTGCATCAGTGATTTTACGTGCACGGACAAGCAAAGCTCCTTTGAGTATCCCCGGGAATCCTATAGAATTGTTCACCTGGTTGGGGAAATCTCCTCTTCCTGTGGCAACGATAAAGGCACCTGCTTCCTTTGCAGCATAAGGGTATATCTCCGGAACCGGATTAGCACATGCAAATAAAATGCTTTTTGCAGCCATGGATTTCACCCATTCCCTCTTGATGATATCTGGTCCGGGTGTCGAAAGAGAGATCAGGACATCAGCCCCCTTCATGGCATCTTCCATGGTCATGATCCTGGTGGGATTCGTGGATTCGCACAACTCCCATTTTCTGTAAAAACGTTTATCAGCCTTGATGTCTTCACGGCCTGTATGCAGCGATCCCTTAGTGTCAAACATGACGATCTTTGCCGGATCGGCCCCGTCGGCGATAAGAAGGCGGGCAATGGTTGTATTAGAGGCACCGGCACCATATAGTACGATCCTGACCTTTTTAATATTCTTCCCGGCCAGTTTTAAAGCATTGATCAGCCCGGCCAGCGTCACACAGGCAGTCCCCTGGGCATCGTCATGCCATACCGGGATTTCACATTCTTCCCGCAATACATCCAGTACCCTGAAACAATTCGGTTGCGAGATATCTTCCAGATTCACTGCTCCAAAACTGGGTTGAAGCATCTTAACAAACTGGATAATTTTTTCCGGATCATTTTTGCAGTTCTCATCCCTGCTGTCGACACACAATGCGACGGCATCAACACCGCCGAGGTACTTCATCAGGAATGCTTTACCCTCCATCACTCCGAGTCCACCGGGAGGGGTACAGTCACCATCTCCAAGAACCCTTGTGGAATCACTTACAACAGCCACAAAATTTCCGCGGTTTGTGAGCTCAAAGGAACAATCGGCTTTTTCCCGTATATTGGTTGATACCTTTGAAACCCCTGGAGTATACCAGACATTGAACCAGTTGAAACCTACTACGGGTGCCTTAGGAATAGTCTGTATCTTCCCTGAATAGAAGCAATGGGCTTCTTGTGCAAGTTTCTTTAAAAAGAGTGTCTTGGCTTTGGCGATCTGTTCCTGTGAAAAATCATCTGGGAACACTTCATTGAGATTTTCGAGATTAAGCAATATCTTTTTCATGGTGGTAATGATTTTTTGTAAAAATAAAGAAAAGTTTTATAGTATAAAATTTTAGTGTCATTAAGTTTTAATAGAGACTGAATCTCACGAACCGGCATTCCAACGGGCCGTTGAAGACGGTGATCTTTTTAGAAGGATGCAGTCCAATGAATTTCAGCGCTTTCTGGTCTGACGATATGATCCAGGCCTCAAATCCCTTATATTTCTTTTTCAGCACATCACCAATGGATCGATAAAAAGAAATGATATCATCCATCTGAAGACGTTCATCATAAGGAGGATTGCAGATGATCATGCCGGAAGCGCTTTTAGGCATTGTATCTTCAAATGCAGCTACTTCCATGTGAATTTGCTTTTGGAACTTTGTAAAACCAATATTTTCCCTGGCTATGGCAATCGCCCGTGATGAGATATCAGATCCGAAGATCCCGATTTTTGACTCTTTGATTTTTTCATTCTCTTCTTCACGGATCTTTTTCCATAATCCGAGATCAAAGTCTGTCCACTTCTCGAAACCAAATACGGGGCGGAAATACCCGGCAGGTATGTTCCGTGCAAACATATTTGCTTCAATGAGGATGGTACCCGACCCGCACATGGGATCATAAAGCGGGATCGTTTTATCCCATCCTGAAAGCCGGATGAGTCCTGCAGCAAGTACTTCATTGAGCGGTGCCGGACCCGTAATATGCCGGTAACCTCTTTTATGAAGCGATGAACCGGAGCTGTCGAGTGAAACAGTGCAGGTTTCCTTGTAAAGATGAATGTTAATTCTCAGATCCGGATTTTCTAGTTCCACTGATGGACGGCTGCCTGTTTTTTCCCGGAAACGATCGACTATCGCATCCTTCGTTTTTAATGCAACATATTGTGAATTGGTAAAAACCGAAGTCATATTGACAGCATCGACGGCAAGCGTGTTTTCATTGCCTGTATATTCTTCCCATGGTATTTTAGTGATATTATTATATAGCTCTTCCTGTTTTGTTATCGGGAAAACAATGATAGGCTTCAATATCCGCAGGGCCGTGCGGCAACAGTAATTGGCCCGGTAAAGCATGGCCTTATCACCTTCAAATGACACCGCTCTTTTAAGGATCTGCGTATTCACAGCACCCAATGAATCCAGCTCCTTTTGCAGGATTTCTTCCATCCCTGCAAGGGTCTTGGCCGTGAAGACAGTTTTTATCTTTTCATTTTTCAAACTGATACTTTTAAAATCAGGAAATATAAGAAACTAAGCACCGTTTAAAAATACGAATATTTATCCACAGGAAAATATACGATTGAAAATGATTCTTACCTTTGAAAATGAAAATCTTTGGCAATCGGACAGTAAGATTGGAAAATTCCTTCCCAATTTTTATTAACAGGGCGGAAAAGTCGTTGATTGCAAAATTACGAACATTCATATTTATGACCGGTATAACAAGAAATATTTTCCTGCTCTGCATCATTTTTGCATCATTGGCTGGTTACGGGCAGGATAATTACCATGTATCCGGAAAAGTGACTGACAGTAAAACAAAAGAACCCCTTGCCTTTGTTAATATCGTCATCAACAACAGCCAGTATGGAGGTACTACTGACATCGATGGAAAATTCAAACTGCATAGCGCCATGCCGGTCCGGAAACTTCAGTTATCCTATGTGGGTTACCTTCCATTGTCCTATCCTGTCGGAAATAAAACAGAGAACCTCTCAATACAATTAACCCCGACAGAGATTGAATTGTCGGAAGTGGATATTTTGCCAGGCATTAACCCTGCCCACCGGATTATCAGGAATGCCATTGAGCATCGCGATGAGAACGACCCGGAAAAATTAAGTTCATTTTCTTATACTTCTTATGACAAGACCATCTTTACTGCCGAAAACGACACTGCTGTGTTCAGGAAACTGAATGACTCTGTACCAAAAAAAGATCAGCAACCGGAGGTGATGGTAACAGTCAATATTAAGGATACGGCGAAAAAAGATTCGGCGAGAAGGGATTCGGTGGATAATGTGATAAAAAATATCCTGAGCAAGCAATACTTTTTCCTGATGGAAAATGTGACCAAGCGTAAATTCCTCGCTCCTGACAGAAATTACAACCAGGTCATAGCAACTCGCATGTCGGGATTCAAGAACCCGATCTTTGTTTTCCTCACCACACAGATCCAATCGTTTTCTTTTTACAAGCCATTCATTACTATTTTCCAGAACACTTATGTGAACCCGATCAGCCCGGGCAGTCTGAATAAATATTTCTTCAAGATTGAAGACACCCTTTACTCCGGTAAAGATTCAGTTTTTGTGATCTCTTACAGGCCGAGGAAAGGTACCAATTTCGACGGACTGAAAGGGGTCATTTCTATCAGCACCAACAAATGGGCCATACAGAATGTCATTGCACAACCTTACCAGAATACCGGAGGGATCAGTATTAAAATACAACAGCTTTATGAACTTGTAGATGGAGAACATTGGTTCCCGGTTCAATTAAATACTGATGTCAAATTCCGGATGATACAGGTAGGGAAATATGCAGCTATTGCTAAAGGACGAAGTTATATCCGCGATATCGTGCTTAACCCGGAAATGGTCAGGCGTGAGTTCAACCACCTGGATGTGGAAGTCGATAAAGCCGCCACTGACCGGTCAGAAGAGTTCTGGAACCAGTACAGGGTCGACAGCCTTACCAGCAAGGACCGGGAAACTTACCATACGATCGATAGTATCGGGAAGAAGAACAATTTCGATAAAATGGCCAAGTCTCTGAAGACAATAGTCTCAGGCAGGATCCCTTATAAGTTCATCGACTTTGATCTGAGCAGGATCATGGGTTATGACACCTATGAAGGACTGATCCTTGGCTTGGGGATCCACACCAATGACCGGCTTGCCAGATGGTTTAAGATCGGAGGATTTTATCAATATTCTTTTGCGATCAGCACTGCTAAATATGGCGGAGATGCAAGCTTCCTGATCAATAAACGTAACGATTTCACTATCCAGGGTGGGTATTTCCAGGATCTGGTCGAATCAGGGGGTACCAGGTTCTTCGATGACTATAATTCTGTTCTCAGCGGGAATTTCCAGCCTCTGCTGGTAAGAAAGCTTGACCGTGTGGAAAATGAGAACTTATCCCTGACCATCCGTGCAAGAAAATACTGGCTGTTCAATTTTGGGATTTCCCGCAGCTTGAAACTGTCGACCACTTCAGATCTTGCAACTACCATCGGGGACGCTGTTATCCTTCAAAACCAATTCCAGTTCACGGATATCATTGCAGGAGTGAAATGGGCTTATAAAGAGAAGTTCATCGAGACCATTGACGACAAGATCTCGCTGGGTACAAACTACCCGATCGTATGGCTGCAATATACCCATGGCATCAAAAACCTTCTTGACGGGGAATTCAATTACAACCGGCTTGACCTGAAGATCAGGAAGACGTTTATGATCAGGTACCTGGGGAAACTCACCTTCCAGGTCAATGCAGGATACGTGGACCAGCCTCTTCCGGCATGCAACCTCTATTACCCGGATGCCAGCTATCGGCCGATCACTCTCTTTGCTCCTAACACCTTTGCCACCATGCGGATGAATGAGTTCCTCTCAAGTAAATATACCTCCCTCTACCTTTATCATGATTTTGGATACCTTCTCTTCAAAGGGAAGAAATGGTTCCATCCTGAATTTGCCCTCTCACAGAACATAGGATTCGGATGGCTCGACCATCCTGAATTTTATAGGTATGTGAATGCGGTAAATGAGCCATATAAGACAATGAACCTCGGGTATTATGAATCGGGGCTCCTGATCAATAAGCTGGTTGATCTTAAACTTTACACCATCGGAATTGGTGGTTTCTACCGCTGGGGGCCTTATTCATTCAACCGGACCTGGGATAATGTGGCAGCGAAAATCACTGTGATCTTTCCATTAAAGTTTCAGTAATAAAGAGGATGACAAGTTGACAGTCTGGTTCCATCCCCCAAAAAATCCCTTGACCCCCTCCCGCTCTACCATGTTATTTTGTGAATTTTTTACTTTTTAACGCTAAGAAGGAAGCTGTTTCTTTATTTAACCTTCTATATTAATTGATCTAAAACTGAGCATTTGTCCGTATTCCGTCCGTTCTCTGATTATTTGGAACTCTCGTGAAACTTTCATGCACGTGAAAGATCAAATGATCCTCATTTTCCCCTCCCAGAATCACCAAAAAACAGGAAAAACACGCTGATTTTAAGCATAAAATTCCCAACCAGGCATACCTCACCCCTGCTGGGAATCTTAGCTTTAAAAAATTTAACTTGGAATTATTACGAATCCGCGCGTTACGCGTCACGCGTCACGATTTTTACGCGCGTCACGCGTCACGACTGTTCTATGTGCTATCAAGAACAACACTCTCTTGCACCACATTCCCCGGCAAATCACTTACCCTCACAACAACCCTGTTACCCTTATAGGATGGATTCATTACAGTTACCTTATAATCCCACTCCATGCTTCCCGAAAATGGCCTCTCTACCGCAGGACCACTCTCAACAACCTGCCCCGTTTCATTCAAGATCATCACATTGACCCCTTCAACCTTATATTTATCTTGCGCTGAAACGGTTATAGTATTTCCCGGTTGTCCCTGGTACCCGTCAAGATCAATGGCATCGATCTTCGGCTTCAACAGGAAATTAGAAATAGCCGCATTCCAGGTACTCTGGTACTCTTTCTTGATCTTATCGTAATCCTCCATCAGCTTAGGATCTTTCAATACCATCTTGGCATAATGAACCGCAGCCGCAAACCTCTTCTCGTTTGCCCTCTGTGCTTTGCTTCGCACTACTTTCGAGCAATCCGGGAGCTTTGACATGATCGACTTCCCTCTGCACCACCTTAAAACAGCATTTCCAAATCTTCCATGATAATGTTTTGTTAATACATTGTCGTAAGATATTGCCATAATACAAGTTTTTATAAAAAGTGGATAAAATTAATAAATACAACTATACAAGGCAATACCTGACTGTCTTAGATGTCATTTTTGCCGCGAATTTCCGCGAAATGCCACTTTGGCACTCCTAAAAACGTAAAGTTATTTAGGCATGGACATCTGAAAGAAAATGTATTTTTGCATGACCTTCTATAGATGATCAGATTTTTGCTGATCCAAAAAAATATTTATAAACAGGTAATTAATCCATATATTTGGCTCACTGAAACTGAGATTATGAGCAATCTGTACCAGCAATACAAGCTTTTCTTCATTATTCTCATCATCTGTACTATTGGTTTCCTGGCATGGTATTTTTCGCAGATCCTTATCTGTATCCTTATTGCGGGAGTCATTTCAATCATAGGCTACCCGGTAGTTGATCTGTTGGACAGGATCCATTATAAAAAGATCAGGCTTCCCCATATACTGAATGTCTTCCTGACCCTTATCCTTATCCTTGCCGTGATACTTGGTCTTCTGAGCTTTTTTATCCCTTTGGTGGTAAAAGAGACCAGCATGGTGACATCTATCGACTGGCAGAAGCTTCTTGATTATTACCGGCCCCAGATTCAATGGTTGCAGCAAACATCTGTTAAATATGGAATTATCAAGAAGAATGCAACTTTCGAGTCGCTCCTGAAAGATAACCTTTCCCATGTCCTTGGTCTGAGCCTCTTTTCGAATGTCCTGTCAGGTATCATCTCTTTTGCCGGGAGTCTTTTCTTTTATGTATTCACGATACTTTTCCTCTCATTTTTCTTTCTGCTGGATGTCAAGATGCTTCCGCGTTTTATCCTTATGCTGATACCCCTTAAATACCAAGACCAGGCAAAGAATACGTTGCTTAAAAGCAAAACGGTATTGACACGATATTTTACAGGATTGTTCATTGACGTACTTGTAATGATTGCATCTTATGCCATTTCACTGAGTATTGTTGGTGTGGAAGGAGCACTCGTCATCGCTTTCTTTGCCGGGATTGTGAACATCATTCCTTATATAGGTCCGCTGATAGCAGTAGGAACTGGAATCCTGCTCAGTGTCACAGGTGCCATCAGTGACGGATATTACGGGGCAATAGGATCTACAACAATCAAGGTTCTCATTGCAATGGTGGTGGTGATCCTGCTGGACAATATCCTGTATAGTCCGCTGATCCAGGGTAAAAGTCTGAAAGTCCACCCGGTGGAAATATTCCTGGTCATCATTGCGGCAGGCAGCATCGGCGGCATACCCGGGATGATCGTGGCAGTACCTGCTTATGCATTCCTTAGGATTGTGGGAGAAGAATTTTTCAGTCAATTCAGGATTTTTAACAGATCATAAGATTCATTTCATTTTTCAAACAGAACAAAAATTATAACCATATGGCAAAGTCAAGTTCAAAGGTCCTGCTCGCCGGCATCTTAGGATTGGCAGCAGGTGTCGGGATCGGGTTGCTGTTTGCACCCGCCAAAGGATCGAAAACCAGGAAACGATTGAAGAGGCGCCTGATGAGCATCGCCGACTTTATTGAGGATGACGTCAACGATAAACTCGGAGCATTGAAATCGGCATTTGCAGAAGAAGAGGAAGAAGACGAGGATGAAGACGATCTTCAAATTGCGGATGAAGATGTGAAGGGTAAAAAACGAGACAAATGACACATAAAGATTTATATGTAATGATTGACTGATAATTAGATTTAATCATTTGAAACAACCAAACCATGGAATCACAAAAGTTAAGTGATAATTTCACGGAGATCTCTGAAAATGTCAAAGAATATATCCGGCTCAGGACTGATATTCTTAAGCTTACCCTGACAGAAAAACTGTCAATGATCCTCTCGGCATTGTTCATCACAGTGATCCTGTTCCTTATATTTCTTTTTATTTGCATGTTTGTTAGCATGGCATTTATTTTCTGGTTCCGGGCACATGCCGGGTCACTGTATGGCGGGGCGCTGATCGTTGCTGGTTTTTATCTCCTTGTAGGAGTCATCGTATTTTTAATGCGGAATAAGATCTTTACAGATCCGCTGGTTTCACAGATCTCAAAAATATTACTGGAGGAAGAGGATGGAGAAAAATAAAGTTCAGCGGAGCAAGATCCGCAGGATAAAATCGATGAATGAGCTGAAGCTGGAAAAGGTACGGCTCAGGCTGGAACTCGTCAGGACGGAAGACAAGATCAGTAACAACTTTAAGAATATCCGTTCTGCCTTTACGCTGAGGAATATCTTTTCAACGATAACAAATGAGATTGCAACCCCCTCTTCATTTCTCATGAAAGCCTTTACATTATGGAAGGACTGGATGGGAAGAAGAAAGAAAAAGAAGAAAGAGGGGAAAAAGGAAAGAAAGGGAGGTGAAATGGTAGGTGGCGAATAAGGAGAGTGGGGATCATATTGATAAGTGTTTAGTATTGAGTTTTTTTGATCAAAAGATTTGTTAATCTGTCTGGGCTTGTTTCAAGCTATTTTCTTTCACGTTTATTGCGTAAGGTAGTTCATTGGGGTACCCCGGTAAGTCTTTCAATTGAACCCACAAACTACTGCAACCTGCATTGCCCGGAGTGTCCCAGTGGTACAAACTTGCTTACACGAAAGAGGGGCATCATAGATATTATATTATTCATGGATCTTGTTGATCAGCTGTCCCCTGCCCTTTCCTATCTTAACCTGTGCTTCCAGGGTGAACCGTTCATACATCCTCTTTTACCGGAGATGGCAGAATATGCAAAATCAAAGAAGATCTATGTATCGACTTCCACGAATGGTCATTTTATTAATGATGAAAATGTAAAGTCGATAGTTTCATCAGGTCTGGATAAGCTGATCATTTCCCTGGATGGCGCTGATGCGGAATCTTATGGGCAATATCGTATCGGGGGGAATTTTGATACCGTCATTACCGGCATCCGGAAGATCGTCAACGAGAAAACAAAACAGGGAACAAAGAAACCTAAAATTGTACTTCAATCCCTTATCCTGAAATCTAACCAGCACCAGTTCAATCAGATCAGGCAGCTTGGCAAAGACCTTGGAGTTGACAAGGTTGAATTGAAAACTGCTCAGTTTTATGATTTCAAAGATGGAAATCCCCTGATGCCGGATGACCTGAAATTTTCAAGATATAAGAGGATCAGTGATACCCCGGGAAAGCCGGCTCGTTACAAGATCAAAAACCCTCTTCCTGATCATTGCTTCAGGATGTGGAGTTCATCCGTAATAACATGGGATGGATCAATAGTTCCCTGCTGTTTCGATAAAGATGCCACATTCAATATGGGTAAAGTGAATGGACGATCATTTAAAAAGGTATGGAAAGATAAAAGCTATTATGACTTCCGGAAAAAGATCCTCTATTCACGAAAATCCATTGATATTTGTACAAACTGCACCGAAGGCACAGGGGTCACCTGCTTCCTTTGATTTTTTTACCACAAAAAACAGGGCCTATGTATAGAAAGCTCCTCATCAGCATCATCGTTTTTTGTTCTTCTTTGAATTGTTCCCTGCAGTGCCAGGATGTAAAAACCCTCGAATCTTCTAAAGGAGAACTAAAAATATTTCTTCTTCAGAATGAAGATATAACCTGTAAAGTCATCATCAGTGACAGCTTGCTGGAAGGCGATTCGCTAATTGGGAATCCTGGGTGGCTTCAATCTTATGGTTCCAACCCGTTTTCTTTATATACCGATGCTAATTTTGGTTTGCAGTTTACATGGACTGACTGGCAGGCACCAAAAAAGATATTCAATGCTGACAACCCGGTGACCTTTGACAAGAACGATATAAAGATGACCGGTCATAAATTCATTCATCTGGAAAACGGAAGTGCGGAAGTCGAAATTAATTTCCATGGAACAAATAACCCCTTACTGGTGAAAATAACTTATCATCTCGATCCGGGTACATTTTTTATTAAAAGGAAAATCGCCGTCTCGGATACCCTGTTCGGATATCATTTCCTTGAAAAGATCTATGCCCGTCAGGGCAGGATTTCCGGCATCGGATCATCCGGCAGATACCCGTCTTCCATGATATCTGGAGAAAGTTCCGGTGACAGCAAACTATTTCAGCCGACCTTGTCGGATTCCTTATCTTTTTACCCGGTCAATATTTTAAAGAGCGGTGGTTTCGGGCAGCCGGTTGCATTTACCTTCAGGCAGACGGGTGCCTTTTTCGGACTTGAATACCCTGCATCTGTAAACCTTGCAAAGATTAAAAACATTTATCAGGCCACCCTGGAATGTTCCGAAGATTTCGGGATAAAAGCCGGGAAAGAAGGAGTTGAAACAGACTGGGTAGTTGAAGCCCTGGTCCCTACGGTAAATGTTAAAGATTGGTTTTTCCGGTACGTGGATGCAATACGGGTGGCACCAGCAAGGATCTACACACTATATAACAGCTGGTATGACCTGCGTTCACCTGAATACCCGAAAGTGCAAGCCAGTCATGTGATGAATGAGGAAAATATACTCAATATCATACGTCTTTTCAGAGACAACATGATTGAAAAGCACTCAATAAAGCTTGATGCCTTTGTTCTGGATGATGGCTGGGACGTCTACCAGAGTGACTGGGTATTGCGGAAAGAGACATTCCCTCATGGATTAAAACCCATTGCCGACACTCTTCAGAAAACGGGAACTTCCCTGGGGCTATGGATGGGTCCGACAGGAGGATATTCTTTCCGGATGAAAAGGATTGACTGGATGAAAGATCACGGCTATGAGGTGGTTGGCAAAGGCCGTGATTATTCCATGCTGTGCATGGGTGGCAAAAACTATTCGGCGTTATTTAAAAAACGGGTCACGGATTTTGTGGGAAAAGAGGGAGTAGGTTATTTCAAATGGGATGGGATACAGTTTGCCTGTAGTGAACCGGATCATGGCCACCCGGTGGGGATCTTTTCAAGAAGGGCGATCCTGGATTCGATAATTGCAAAGTGTCAGGCCGTGCGTGCCATTAACCCGTTGACCTACCTGAATATAACCTCCGGGACCTGGCTTAGCCCGTGGTGGGTAAAATATGCCAACCAGGTCTGGATGCAGGGAGAAGATTATGGCTATGCCGATATCCCAAGTATCAGCGAGCGGGATGCCGCCATGACCTATAAAGACCTGGTGCTCTATGATGATCTCAAAAACCAGGATTGCTGGTATCCCGTTTCCAACCTCATGACTCATGGAATCATCAAGGGAAACCTGGAGCGGCTTGGTGGGGAAGATGATCCACTGGATAAATTTACCAATGATGCCGTATTCTATGTAGCCCGCGGGATTTCAATGATCGAGCTCTATATTTCTCCTGACCTGCTCAATGATGGGGAATGGAAAGCCATCGGGGATGCTATCACCTGGGCAAAAGACAGGAGTGCGATCCTAGCCGACACACATATGATAGGTGGTGACCCTGCAAAACGCGAGCCATATGGATATGCTCATTTCAAGGAATCAAAGGGGATCATCGCTCTCCGGAACCCATTCATCACGCCTGTAAATATCAGCATTCACCTCTCGGCTGAATATGGTCTTGATCCCTTTGCTTCCAACCTTGTTCTTGAAAAAGTTTACCCCTACCGGTGGATATCACCAAGATTGTATTCAGCTGGGATCACGATCGATATACCGCTTGAAGGATTTGAGACTGCAATTTTTGAGCTGTATCCCCTACAGGATGCAACAGAGCCACTGGTTTGCGGGGCAAAATTTGAAGTTGATAGTTCCACAGAAAATCAATATTTCCTGTCAGTTTATGATGCTCCATTGGGAATCCATCTCCTTAATCCCGAAATTGTCAAAGAAGTCATAGTTGACGGTAAGAAGTCTGATCCTTCCCGGATTATTGCAGACACAAAGAATAGCCCTGAAATCATTGTTAGCAAGCCGGTTGAATTATCTACCACGAAAACAGGCATCGGACTTTTATCAGAATTTGCTTATGATTCTTCCCTGAAAGAAACTCGCTATGCAGTGTTGTTAAAACCGGAGAAAGGATATGAAAACCAGGAATTCCCAACCTTTACTTTCACTTGTGGAGATAAGGAAAGGAAAGCTATCGTTCAGCAGCAAAAAGGTTTATGGTCCTGGTATTCATTGATCGGTAGTCCTGATGTGAAGTCAATCCGCACAAAGATCCGGAATGGCGCCGGAACCAAAGAATGGAAGGGAATTGCCAGTATCTACCTGATCTGCCAGCAAAAGGAGCAGGGGAACAAGCTGACCTTAACGACAAAATCCAGAATAATGACCCTCCCGATGCTACCGGGACCTTTTGAAAAAGAGATTTCTGAAAAGATCATTAAGCTCGGGGAGTTCCCGTTGACGATAAAGTAATAGTAGTAAACAAATAATAATGACAAAGGTTTTCAGTTATTTCCATTATAAATAATTTTTTTACCTTTGCACACTTAATTTTCAGCCCAATGGTAATGGATCCAGACAAATTTCAGGGTGAAGGATTGACCTATGACGATGTGCTGCTGTTACCGGCCTATTCAGAGGTTCTTCCACGCGAAGTGGATGTGACGACTTTACTATCGAAAAACATCCGTTTAAATATTCCGATTGTCTCTGCTGCAATGGATACGGTTACCGATTCCAGAATGGCGATTGCCATGGCCCAGGAAGGCGGGATCGGCGTATTGCACAAAAACATGACCATTGAAGCCCAGGCTATTGAAGTGCGGAAGGTGAAACGTGCCGAGAACGGCATGATCCTGGACCCTGTCACCATCAATGTTGGCGGTCTCGTGGGAGATGCGCTGGAACTCATGAAAGAATTCAATATCGGAGGGATCCCTGTCACCAATGATCAGAAAAAACTTGTTGGAATCGTTACCAGCCGTGACCTTCGTTTTGAGCGTGATCTGATGAGACCCATCGCCGAAGTAATGACCAGGCAGGTATTCACAACAACCGAATTTACTGATTTCGCGAAAGCTGAAGAGATACTGCAGAAATACAAGATCGAGAAACTTCCTGTCGTTGACAAGAACAATAAACTTGTCGGGTTGATCACATACAAAGACATAATTAAGATCAAGGCCCGTCCGAATGCCTGTAAAGATTCACGTGGCCGGTTACGTGTTGCTGCCGCCGTGGGAATTTCAACAGATACCATAGACCGTGTTTCTGCACTTGTAAATGAGGATGTGGATGCTATTGTGATCGATACTGCGCACGGCCATACCCGCAACGTGATGGACCTGTCAAGAAAGGTACGAAATAAATTTCCTGATATCGATCTTATCGTCGGGAATATAGGCACAGGGGAAGCTGCCATTGATCTTGCCAGACTCAATGTCGATGCCGTGAAGGTTGGGATTGGTCCCGGATCTATTTGCACGACACGTGTCATAGCAGGCATAGGTATTCCCCAACTTTCAGCCATCTATAATGTCACCAAAGCCCTGAAAGGTTCAGGTATACCTGCGATTGCCGATGGCGGGATCAGGTATACAGGCGATATTGTCAAGGCATTGGCTGCCGGCGCTCATTCAATTATGGCCGGTTCTCTGTTTGCGGGTGTCGATGAAGCACCCGGCGAAACGATCATTTTTGAAGGAAGGAAATATAAGACATATCGCGGAATGGGATCGATAGAGGCCATGCAGCAGGGATCAAAAGACAGGTATTTCCAGGATATGGAAGATGATATCAGAAAGCTGGTTCCGGAAGGCATCGTCGGAAGAGTTCCATATAAAGGATCTCTTTCCGAAGTCATTTACCAGATGGTGGGCGGGCTGCGGTCAGGAATGGGTTATACCGGATCGAAAAATGTGGAAGAACTTCAGAAAGCCAAGTTCCTGAAGATCACCTCTGCCGGGGTCATTGAAAGCCATCCTCACGATGTTACCATAACACGTGAGGCTCCAAACTACAGCCGTTAATGCGATGACCAATTACAATGAAATATTAATCCAATAGTTATCATATCTAATCAGTTCAACGATGAAAAAAATAATAAGCGTTTTTATTCTATCAATCTTAATTGGCATCGGATTTCCATTGAAGGCCCAGGTAAAGGATAATGACGTTCTTCTGACCATAGGAGGCAAACCGATCACAGTCGGTGAATTCATGGCTGTATACCAGAAGAATGACATGAAGAAGGGCGAACCGATTGACAAAAATAAACTGGGAGATTATCTCACCTTGTATATTAATTTTAAATTAAAAGTGAGGGAAGCCGAAGAGCTTGGCTTTGATACTGTGACCTCTTTTGTTAATGAGCTTAAAGGGTATCGCGACCAGCTTGCAAAGCCTTATTTTACGGATCAGGCAACAATCGACCGGCTGGTCAGGGAAGCATATGACCGTGAGCAATTTGATCTGCGGGCCCGTCATATTTTCGTTAAACTGTCACCGGATGCTCTGCCAAAAGATACGATGGAAGCCTGGCAGAAAATATCCAAGATCAGGGAAAGGCTAATGAACGGGGAATCTTTTGAACAAGTTGCAGAAGAAGAATCAGAGGATCCTTCAGCCAGGGATCGCGAAGCAAACCAGCAACATCCCTTCCTTCGTGGAAACCGTGGCGATCTTGGCTATTTTACAGTTTTCGACTTTGTCTATCCGTTTGAGAGCGGCGCCTACAATACAGAACCAGGGAAAGTTTCACCAATTATCCGTACCGAATATGGTTATCACCTGATCAAAGTCACCAGTAAACGAGACGCACTGGGTAAAGTGACGGCAGCACACATCTTCATGTCAATCCCAAAAAATGCGACAAATGCCGATTCTCTTCGGGTATCCCAAAGAATTGATTCTGTTTACCAGAAGCTGAAAGATGGCGCAAAGTGGGAAGATATGGTCAAAAAGTATTCCGATGACAAAGGTAGTGCTTTAAAAGCTGGCATCCTGCCTAAATTCGGGGTCAACAGGATGGTCCCCGAATTTATAGATGCTATTTACAGTATTGCAAAGGAAGGCGACTTCTCTGCACCCGTTCAGACACCTTACGGCTGGCATATTATCCGGCTTATCGAAAGAAAAAGACCAGGAACATATGAAGATGAAAAAGCCGATTTAAAACAAAAAGTATTGAAGGATAGCCGGTCCGAACTTGCAAAACAAGCTGTGCTGGCCAGAGTACGGAAAGAGAGCAATTTTACAGAAACACCGAACGCGGTAAAAGATTTTTATACTGTGGTCACCGACAGTATTTTCGATGGAAGATGGAAGGTTGAACTTGCACAGAAACTTACAAAACCGATGTTCCAGATCGGTAACCAGCGTTACACGCAGAAGGACTTCGCCAACTATCTGGCAAAGAATCAGCACAAGACAGATAAACAGAAGATCATAGTTTATGTGGATAAGGCATATAAAGATTTTGTCAACGACAACCTTATAAAATATGAAAACAGCCGGCTGGAGTCAAAATATCCTGATTTCAGGAACCTTATGAATGAATACCGCGACGGAATTCTCCTTTTCGACCTGACAGATCAAAAAGTGTGGTCAAGAGCTACAAAAGATACTACGGGACTGAAGGAATTTTACGAAGCAAATAAGAAGAATTACAGGTGGGAAGAACGGGTTGATGCAACAATCTATACCATCAGGAATCAGAACCTGGCCCAGAGAGTGAGAAACTTCCTTCAATCCGGGCTCGCTGATGATGCACTTCTGAAAGAGATCAACATTGATACAACAAAAAACCTGAAGATCGATTCCGGGAAATATGCCAGGAAAGAGAACAAGTACATTGATATTGTTACATGGGTACCCGGACTGTCGAATGACATTCCTGCAAATTCCGGGGTCGTGATAGTCAAAATAAGGAAAGTCCTCCCTCCCCAGGCAAAGACGCTTAATGAAGCCCGGGGTCTGATCACCAATGATTATCAGAATTTCCTGGAAAGAATTTGGGTGGATTCACTACGAAAGAAATATCCCGTTACGATCAATCAGGACATCCTTTCGCGCATCAATTAACCCATTGTGAAAAAGCTCATTCTTGTCCTGCTGATCATTGCTACAGGATGCTCCTCGTTTTTCAAAAAAAAAACGGAGCATGCTCTGGCAAGGGTTTATAGCGACTACCTTTATGAATCAGAACTGAAGAGCATCATTCCGAAAGGAACACCGGCAAAGGACAGCATAGAAGTAGCTAAAAGATACATAGATAACTGGATCCATCAGCGGCTGGTCATTCACAAGGCAGAACAGAACCTTACCAGCGATCAGATGGATTTTTCCCAGCAACTGGACAACTATAAGAATTCTCTCATCATTTATGCTTACGAGAACGAGCTTGTAAAACAAAAACTAGACACCCTGGTTACAGATGAGGATATCGAGAATTACTATAGTGCAAACCAGCAGAACTTTCTGCTAAAAGATAATATAGTACAGTTTCAATATGTAAAGCTTCCGCTGAAGTCAGTCTATGTTAAGCAGTTCAGAAAATTACTCGGGTCAGATGATCCTGCTGATAAGACCCGCCTTTCAAGGCAATGCGAGCAATATGCGTCTGATTATTTCCTTGACGATCAAAACTGGCTGCCGTTCAATGACCTGCTGAAGCAAATCCCCATTAAAACTTACAACCAGGAAGAGTTCCTGAAAAATCACAGAGACCTTGAATATCAGGACTCTGCATATATTTATCTTGTAAGATTTAAAGATTTTAAAATAAAAGAAAGTATTTCCCCGTTGAGTTTTGAGAGAAAACGTATCTGGAACATTATCCTGAACAAACGGAAGATTGATCTCATAAAAAAGATGCGTGAGGATATCTTTGAGCAGGCGCAAAAGAACAACGATTTTGAAATTTATTAAAATGAAAAATCTCCTTAAAGCGATCGTATTATTCCTCATAACTATCGGGGTCCCAATAGGTGCAAGTGCACAGGTTGATAATGATTCTGTTGTTGACGGCGTGGTTGCAGTTGTCGGTGCCAACGAGATCTTAAAGTCTGACATTGAAACCCAGTACCTGCAGTTCCGGGCAGAGGGAAGTATCCAGGGCAGTTCACAAAAGGTGAAGTGTCAGATCCTGGAAGGACTTCTATTCCAGAAACTTCTTTACCACCAGTCACAGATCGACAGTGTTAAGATCACTGATGCCCAGGTGGATGAACAAATGGATCGCAGGATGCGGTATCTCATTGGCCAGATAGGCTCACCGGAAAAGCTTGAAGACTATTACCAGAAGTCAATCTCAGAGATTAAAGAAGAGATGAGGGCAATCATTAAGGAACAAATGATGGAGCAGGAATCCCAGGAGAAGCTTACCAAGGACGTAAAAATTACTCCATCCGAGGTCAAAGCATTTTTCAAAAAGTTGCCAAAAGACAGTATACCTGAAATCTCATCTGAGATCGAAGTCGGTATGATTGTGAAATCACCTGTCATAGGAGATGCAGAAAAAGAGGAATGTATCAACCGCCTGAAAGAATTCAAGGAAAGAATTAAAAAAGGGGATGATTTTTCCACTTTGGCCGTTCTGTATTCTGAAGACCCGGGTTCCGCAAAGAAAGGCGGGGAACTGGGTATGTTTAAGCGGGGCGACATGCATCTCGAGTTTGAGGCTGCTGCTTTTAAGTTAAAACCCGGGGAGATCTCTGATGTCGTGGAGACTGAAGATGGGTTTCATCTCATCCAGATGATCGAGCGCAAAGGAGAGTACATCAATGTACGCCATATCCTTCTTCAGCCTAAGGTCTCATTGGCCAGTATGACACATTCAAGAAGCATCCTCGACAGTGTTGCAAATCTCATTGAACAAAAAAAGATGACATTTGCAGAAGCGGTTATCAGGTTTTCAGATGATCCATCACGAAACAACGGGGGATTGATGATCAACCCGACGACAGGCACTAGTAAATTTGAAGCCAGCCAGCTCGATCCTAAGGTCTTTTTTGTGATAGATAAGCTGAAAGTGGGCGACATCTCATCACCAGTACTCTATAAAACCGACAGGGGGCAAGAAGAATACCGGTTGTATTACCTGAAATCCAGGACATTTCCTCACAAAGCCAACATGGAGGAAGATTATGCAAAGATTCATGAGATGGCACTGGATCAGAAAAAGACAGATATAATGAATAACTGGATAAAGGAAAGGATAGGAAAAACCTATATAAGCATCGATGAGGAATACCAAAGATGCCCCTTCCAAAGGAATTGGACTAAAAAATAAGGATAGAATATATGCAATATAAATCGGATGTAGAAGCCGTTGACGCGCTTGTTCAAAAATATTCTGTTTTACGTTCGGAAATTGCCAGGGTGATCATCGGGCAGGAAGATGTCGTGAAAAACCTGCTGATATCGATCTTCTGTAAAGGGCATTGTTTGCTTGTGGGTGTTCCAGGATTGGCCAAGACACTTATGGTAAATACACTTTCAAAGGCTCTTGGTTTGAAATACAGCAGGATACAGTTTACCCCCGACCTGATGCCGTCCGACATCATAGGAAGTGAGATACTGGATGAAAACCGGAAATTCCGGTTCATAAAAGGTCCTGTATTTGCCAATATTATCCTTGCAGACGAAATCAACCGTACGCCCCCGAAAACACAATCCGCCCTCCTGGAAGCTATGCAGGAAAAGGCTGTGACCGTTACAGGCATTTCATATCGCCTCGAGGAACCATTCTTTGTTCTTGCCACACAGAATCCCATCGAACAGGAAGGCACCTACCCTTTGCCGGAAGCCCAGCTTGACCGGTTTATGTTAAATATCTGGCTGGACTATCCTCTCTTTAATGAAGAATTGACCATAGTCAAAAACACGACATCACGTCATCTGGAGACACCTCAGGTAGTGGTCAGTGCCGAGGAGATCCTTTTCTTCCAGGAGTTGATCCTTAAAATTCCTGTTCCGGATAATGTTTATAGCTATGCCGTGAACCTCGTCGCAAAAACACGTCCGAATACACCAAAAGCAGACGAAAAATCGAACCAGTACCTCACTTGGGGGGCAGGTCCGAGAGCCTCCCAATACTTGATCATGGGGGCCAAGTGCCATGCGGCAATCGATGGTAAATATTCACCGGATATTGAAGATATCAATGCTGTTGCTCATGCCGTACTCCGCCACAGGATCATCAGGAATTACAAGGCTGAAGCAGAAGGAATAAGTGTGGAAGACATTATCGACCACCTGATAAAATGACAGGTTTCGTCAATTCAACTTCTTAAGAAGTTTTTTCACGATCTCTTTCATATCGGAGGGCTTGAAGTACCCCATGTTCTCCAGTTCAATAATACCATTGATGCCGTTATTTAATCTTGATTCAATATTCTTTGCCTGGTCAAGGTACTTTTTTGCATCGGTTTTATCACCTTTAATGTAACTGATCAATGCTTGACCCAAAAGAGCATCAAAACTCCTGCTATCAAGGTCCAATGATTTCCTGAACTCCTCTTCCCCATGATCAAGATCCCCTTTACCCAAATAAAAATAACCCACTTTGTCATATAGTCCGGCATTCTCCGGATCAAGCTGAATCGCCTTTAAGCCATCGGCAATGGCTTTGTCCCATTGATTGAGTTTTCCATATGCGATACTGCGGTTGAACCATGCATCTTTGTATCCGGGTTCAAGTTCTATTGCCTTTGAATAATCTGCAATGGCTTTGTCCAAATCCCCGAGATTGGCATAAGTCAACCCCCTGTTGGAATATCCTTTTGAATATTTTGGATTCATTTGTATCGTCGTGGAGAAATCAGCAATTGCTTTATCCGGCTGGCCAAGAACACCATATGACACTGACCGTCCAGCATAAGCATCGAAAGCTCCGGGATTGATTTCTATCGCCCTGGAAAAATCATCGACAGATTTTTCCCACTGGCTTGCATGCTGATAAGCCACTCCACGATCAATATAACCCCAGTCATATTTTGGATTCATCTCAATCACTCTTGTAAAATCGTCAATCGCATTGTTCCATTGTTCAAGTGATGAGTATGCCAGGCCGCGGTTTGCATAAGATTTGAAAATGTTATCCGGGTATTTTGTTATTACGTCGTTCCAAAGTGTAAAATCATTTTCCCAGATTTTATTCCGGTTGAAGGTTATAGCCGTAAATATTAAAATGATAAAGAACATGACACCTAAAACCAGTATTTTCAACTCTTTTTTATTTTGAATCAGTCTTTCAAATGACCATCCTACAAGAAAGCAAATACCCAGGTAAGGCATATAGGAAAAACGATCTGCAAGAAACCCTATTCCCTGTGTCAATATCTGGACCTGGAACATCAGTACTATATTGATCAGGAAAAAAAGACTTCCAAACAGGAATGCACGATTTTTTCTTGTAGCCAGCCAAATCAGAAAACCCAGTAGCAAAATAAAAAGCGGACTTAGGTAATACAGGAAAGGCAGGGCATGACCAGGCGCACTTAACCAGGGATAAATTGCACTTAATTGAAATGGAACGAAAAATTTGACGATATACACACTAAGGGCATAAAATCCCATAAAGACCTGATCTGGAATGCTGGTTATTTCAGTTGCTTTGAATACTCCTTGTCTTTGAAAAACAATGATCTCAGCAATACCGAAGATCAATGAGAAAAGAAAAAATGGAATCTTTTCGATAAAAACCTTGCTTTTGAAAGGCCGCTCAAGGTAGTAGTCAATAAGAAGTAAACTCAATGGCAAGGTAACTGCTGTGATTTTAGAAAAAAGCGCTAAAATGAAAAGTAATAAACTCAGTATGAAAAGTATAAGTTTTTTCTTTTGCGAATTTAAATAGTTGATATATACGATTATGGATGCAAGGCAAAACAAGCTGTAAAGAAGATCCTTTCGCTCTGCTATCCACGCAACAGATTCTGTGTGCATCGGATGAATCCCAAAGATCAATGCACCTGCTGCTGCATAAACCGGGCTTAGCTTAAGCATCCTCAAAACCTGGAATACAAGCAGCGTGCATAAGAGATGGAGAAGGATGTTTGAGAAGTGAAAAAGAAAAGGATTAAGTCCGGATATTTTATATTCAATGGCATAGGTCAGGACTGAAAGTGGCACATAACTGTTGGCCACAGAGGTCGTGAATATTTCTTTCAGCAAACCTTGGTTCAGGTTTTGAATTGCCTGATTGTTAATGACATATGCTCCATCATCCCAGGTCGAAATAAAACCATTTTTTAAAGATGGAATAAAAGCTATGAATGTCAACGCAAGGACCACTAACGCTAAAAATACTGGCCTTTCAAATGTCGATCGTTTTTGATCGACCGGTTTAGGCTGAATATTCCGTTTGGCTTTCTTACTATTGGCTATGTCAGGCCTTGAACCGGGTTTATATGATTTTTTTGACATAGTAAAATAATCCTGAACTTAAAAAAGTAATTATGTCTTTGCAAAAATAAGATAATGGCCAGAATCTGAAAATATATTCTTGTCATCAGAACACTGGACCATCTTTCTTTTATCTGAAATTTAGTCGATTTTTTCCTGATCACGTAATTTCTTTCCGATCTTTGTGAAATTCTTTGCAATTTTGCACCCGAGATCAGAGAGGATCTGAAATTCAGTTTAAAAGATGGATAATACAGGCAACAACAATGGGTTAAGTTTCCTGGAGAAGATCATCCTCCTTGCCCTTGATGACAAAGGTTGGTTCGGCAATTCAGAAAATAGCATTAAATTCGGACTTGCAGGTGCAATCCTCTTCGAGTTGTTCAAACGCAACCGTATCGAGATGAAAGAAGGTGTAGTAGTCGTCAAAGACCCGGCCCCCCTGGGTGATCCTCTTCTCGACAGGGTTCTCGAGTTCATCCGTTCTGTCAAAAAAAACAGGAGTATACGCAGATGGATATTAAGAATGGTCTATAAAAAAATGACGATCCGAAAGAGCATCATCCGTTCACTCATTGCCAAGAAGATAATCCGTAAAGAGGAATATAGTTTCTTCTTTGTGATGTATCAATACAAATATCCTGTAATCAATTCCGAACTTAAGAGCCAGATCAGGGAAGAGATCTTTGACAAGATCCTTAATGAAGAGAAACCGGATGGTTATGACCTGATGATGATCTCAGTGATGGATTCCTGCAAGATAATCCGTAAGAATTTCAGAAACTTTTCCAATTATTCAAAATTCAGGAGAAGGATCAAGGATTTGATCCAGTTCAACGATCCGGAAATGCCAGATGTCAGGATTGTGTCATCCATCAATTATGCTATACGGAGAGCCATTATTGCTTCTAATGTCTCCATTCACGCATAAAATTTTCCCTGGCGGCTATCACGTATTTCAAGTTCTTCTTCAATCCTGCGAAGAACCTCATCGTAGCGGATTAATCCCATATTTGGTCCTGTTAGGAATTTCGGTGGCATTTCACTGGTAAAACGTTCAATGACAATGGAAGGGTTCAATTTTTCAATGAACCGGACGATAAAGTCGATGTAACTTTCCAGCGTGAAGGAGTGAAATACAGAAGGATCTTTTATAAATTCCTGCTCCATCCTGGTTCCTTTCACGATCTGAAGCTGATGAAATTTAATAGTATCCAGACCGAGCCGGGAGATCACTTCCCCAGTGCTGAACATCTCTTCAATGCTTTCTCCCGGTAAGCCAAATATATAGTGGGCCCCAGTGCAAATCCCGTATCCATGGGTCTTTTTGATCATCCTAACTGCTAGCTCCGAATCATGGCAACGGTTAATCATCTTTAGTGTCGCATCGTTGTGGGTTTCGACTCCATATTCAACCTGGATATACCATTTTTTAGCCAGGGAGGCAATATATTCCAGCTTTTCATCATCCACGCAATCAGGACGTGTACCTATGACCAGCCCTTTCACCCCAGGAGATGAAAGAGCCTCTTCATATTTTTGTTTCAGGACTGGAAGTGGAGCATAAGTATTGGAGAATGGCTGAAAATAAACCAGAAATTTTTTTGCCCTCCGGTAGCGAAGTGAATGAAATTCAATTCCTTCTCTGATCTGTTGGGTTATAGGCTTGCGCGGGTCACAATAGGAAGGGTTGAATCCCTTGTTGTCGCAATAAGTGCAACCTCCGGTCCCAAAAGAGCCATCGCGGTTCGGACAGGTAAAACCTGCATCAACTGTTACTTTTTGTACCCTTCCTCCGAATTGTTTTTTTATATATTCAGCATAAGAGTTGAACCTGCGGGAGTGGTTCCAGGGATATGGTTCATGACTTAGCATGCTGAGAGAAAAGCTTACATATTCATAATGATCTCGGTACCGAATTCTGAGCATTTGAGTTTAACAGCGCCTTCCATCAGTCGCTCAAAGTCATAAGTAACCCGTTTCTTCAGAATGGATTCTTGCAGACCTTTCACAATCAGTTCAGCTGCATCTTTCCAGCCTATGTATTCAAGCATCATCACACCCGACAGGATCACCGAGCCGGGGTTGACCATATCCTTCCCGGCATATTTTGGCGCTGTTCCATGAGTAGCCTCAAAAACCGCATGTCCTGTCATATAGTTGATATTTGCCCCGGGTGCAATGCCGATGCCGCCAACAATAGCCGCCAGAGCGTCAGAGATATAATCGCCGTTCAGGTTTAATGTGGCGATCACTGAATAATCTGCCGGTCTTGTGAGGATCTGCTGAAGGAATGCATCCGCAATCACATCTTTGATGATGATCCTGCCATCGTTGATTGCCGATCTCTGTGCAGCTTCAGCAATTTCTTCACCCCTGGTTTCTTTTATTTTATCATACTGAACCCAGGTGAATACCTTGTCACCATATTCCTTTTCGGCCAACTCATATCCCCATTTTTTGAACTGCCCTTCGGTAAATTTCATGATGTTTCCTTTATGGACAATGGTCACCGAAGGTTTCTTTTCATGGATGGCATATTCAATCGCTGCTCTTACCAGACGTTCAGTTCCCTCTTTTGAGACCGGTTTGATCCCGATTGAGGAGGATCCAGGGAAACGGATCTTTTTTACGTCCATCTCTTTTACAAGGAAATCAATAATGCGTGTTGCTTCAGGTGTTCCCTGCATCCATTCGATACCCGCATAGATATCTTCTGAATTCTCGCGGAAGATCACCATGTCAGTGGTCTCCGGCCGTTTTACTGGTGAAGGGACTCCTTTGAAATACTTCACCGGCCGAAGACAGACATAAAGGTCAAGGATCTGACGCAGGGCAACATTCAGTGAACGGATCCCTCCCCCAACCGGGGTAGTCAGAGGACCTTTTATTGCAACGAGATACTCCCTGATCGTATCCAGGGTCTCGTCAGGTAGCCAGTTACCTGTCTGTTTGAAGGCCTTCTCCCCAGCCAGGACTTCCTTCCATATGATCTTTCTCTTTCCGTGATAAGCTTTTTCCACTGCAGCATCGAATACCCGCACGCTGGCATTCCATATATCCGGTCCGGTCCCATCACCTTCAATATAAGGTATCACGGGGTGATCGGGGACTGTCAGTTTTCCTTTTTCGATCGTAATTTTCTCTCCGTTCATGTTTTGATTTAGATTTATTATTTAATATTGAACCCATTCTGGATTTATAATCTTGCCCGATTTCTTGTCGCCTTTCAGGCATGATCAAGTGCAAACTAAAAAAAATAAACCCAACTCACTAATACCTAATACCCAACACTTAACTTCAATTATTAATTATCAATTATAGATTGTCAATCCTTTCTTAATTCCTGCATTTTACTCATTCAGCCTTTTCACCAACGCCCCCCATTTTTTATCCACTTCAAAATAATGTTTCAGATAATAGTTCCCTAAAAGAAAATGGGCTTTAACCACTTTGACTCCCCTCGCTGCCATGCTGGTAAAGAAATTCTCGATCATCCCAGAGGCAATCCCTTTCCCCTGCAATGACGAGGTGACCACAATGCCATCCAGTAAAACATTATTGTTGTCGAGGTTTCGCCATGTCATTCCTCCTATGATTTTCTCATTTTCATCTGTCACTACATAATGATGATCGGCACCGGAAATATCCTTGGGATAATTTTCACGGAAGAAAAGCTGGTAGAGTTGCCCAATCTCCCTGGGTTCCAGAGGGTCGCGCTGGGTATATTTTGTCCCGGTCTTATCAGTCAGCAGGAACTTCACTACCACGTGTTCTTTCAACCGTTCACCCACTTTCATAAAATCGATCCTCTGCTCGCTCATTAGCCTTGGGAACACCATCCTGCTGAAAACATTCTTATCATCGGCACCGGCTATTACTGACTGAAGTGAAGATAATTCGACAAGCTGAATCGGTAGTAACTGTGGTTCTGCCATCATCTTTTCTAGCAGCTTATCAAAATTAAATTGTATTTCTTTGGAGGCATCCGAAAAATAGGAATGCCTGTAAAAATAATAACGTACGAGTTCAGGATATTCATGCAGCATGTAGAGCTCAAGCAATTCAAATAAGGTTTGTTCTTTCGCATCACTGGTGGTCAAAGGGTTCATCTTGTACCAATCTGTATACTGGTCGATAGCACTGTAAAGTGCCAGCGGCAGGTAATATTTTTTCAGATTGACTAAAAGGTATTTATTCAGGTCCACGCCAAGGTTCCCGTCATTAAAGTAATAAACCGGTTTTTTTTCAAGGTCTTGCCGCAGAGTTTCCAGAAAAGCCACAGCCTCTTCCCTGCCCAGGGCCTCAATACATGAATCAAAGATCCAGGATATCTCCATTTGTTTGCTGCACCATGGATATAGGGCAGCAGTTTTACAATAAAAATCCTGGAGTATCGGGCCGACAAGCGACACGGTATTCTTATATGTAGTCCACCCCGTAAGTGTAACAATGATCGCATTTTGACGGAAATCCATTTCAGGTACTACCACATTATTCGGGCTGATGATGCCTGGAACGATCTGGTAGCCGCTATTGTGCCATGCCCTGAAAATCACTGTAAATGCTTTCGTAAAAACTTTTTTCCACGAATTTGGGTGTACGAAACCGGCTGATTTATGGATCTCTGCAAACTCACGGATCTTATCCCAGGCTGTAAGTCCACCTATATACTGTGTGGAAAGTACGCCAAGATTAGGGCGGCTGCTTCCAAGGAAAGGGCCGACAGGGGGACCATAGGGGAAACCCGCCAGGGAAGCCAGCCAATAGAATGTATCGGGCTTTGGCCTGAATTCGGGATTTTCGCTCATCACCATATGCAGATCATAATGTTTTCCTGATATGGTATTTATGCCCAGGCGGTAATGACGGAATTCTTTGTAAGCCTGCAAGCGCAGCACCCAAATCCCGTTCACAGGAACATCTTTAAGATTAAATTCTTTTTCATTGAACGCAAGGATAATACTTTCTCCGAGGAATGTGGTCGACTGAAAAATTTTCAGAATCCTCTCTTTTTCGGTACTCTGCATGCCGAATTCGAATAGAATCTTTTTTTGCCAGGTCTCTACAGGATACTCCGGGATCTTCCCTTCCATCGACTCTTCAAACACCACAGCAAGCTGGTTAAAATATTCTTCTGCCTTATTCGACAGGTAGGGATCTTGCTTCAGCAGTATCCATCTCGACAATTCTGCACGTACAGAAACGTAAAACTCTAAATGCTTAACCGCAAAATTAAAAAGCATCCTGAGAACGCTCTCGAATTGTTGCTGGTTCTTCTCATTTGCAGGCCATTCCATATGTGTACGGTACCAGTATAACCTCTGCTTTAGCGCATCCAGCCTGTGCTTTCCAAAATTACCCGAAGCAATTTCACGGATCGACTTCTCATTAAGGAAGGAAAGTCCCGATTCAATGAACACAGTAAGATTCTGGATTTGCTCAGGGTCAGGAGCCTGAAGCAGAATTGTCCTGTATGCAAGCGTGCGAATCTCTTCCTCAGGATGATAGGAAAGAGCCTCCATTCTTATCCGCATCACCCAGGCGAGCCGCGGATCAGTTTCTGAAAACAGTTGACCTAGTTCGCTAATAGCATTGGAAGAGGCCTCCACCGGCAGAAAAAAAGAGATGCAGATTAGTTGATGTATCTTAAGTAATTCCTGGTTCCGGATTGATTTTGCCATAAGAAAGTCTTCTTCTTTATAATTCCTGCCCTGGATAAAATAAGCAAATTCTGAAATCGTTCCCAATGAAAGGTCCCATCCTTCCTTTATCGGGCAAAAAGCTACCAGCTGGGGATTTCCCAACCAGATCTTGGGCTGATGGGCAAAAATGCCCAGATCGATATCAGAGGAAGCTATTTTATAGCGCAGGTCCCCGATCTCATAACACTCAGCAGTAGTCCTCAGGACATGAAGGTACCGTTTGTTCCTCCGGTCAAACAACTTTCCATTTTTGTAAAGAATGTCATTCTCCAGGATCCCAAGGTCCCTGAAAAACCATCTTGGAATTCGTATTGTGAAATCCTTACAGGTGATCGTTACCACATTACTGACATAAAGGGTCTCGATGATGGGAAGGAAATTTTTCTCGATCGTCTTGCGGTTAAATGAACCTTTCGGCGTCAATTCTCCCATTTCGGGGCTGAAGTTCCTGTCGAGCAAGGTAAAGTTCACCACTCGTTCATAAGGCGCAGCGTCAGCATTTGCCGCCATTACGATCTGATGGAAATATTCATTCAGGTTATCACCTGACAGGTCGTGGTATATGTGATCTTCCCTGTCAGGAGAGATCAGCAGCACGTTATAAGGCCGCTTATCGCCAACAAGGAAAGTATTTTTTATACCCGGCACTTTATAAAACTTCTTTTCAATGATCTGGGGCGCTACCGTTTGTCCCCGGTTGTTCTTATAGATATCCTTTATACGGTCTATGATCTCGTAATAACCGTCTTCTGTGACCGTGAAGACATCCCCCGTAGAGAGCCATCCTGATTTACCATCAGGATCAGGATAAGGGATATGATCCCCGGGGCCTGCTTCTTCAACATATCTTCCGATATAATGACCGGATATTTCCAGCTCTGAATCAGTCGTTAGCCTTGTATTCACACCGGGCAAGGGTATGCCTACCGACATCTCGCGATAATGCCCGGGAGGCGTCATGGTAATGCCTCCTGTGGCTTCGGTCATGCCGAATCCGCTGCAGAGGGCAATATCATAATGATTGAAGGAACGGAACACCACAGGATCAAGATAACCTGCCGCTGAAAGCCCCCAGCTTAGTCGTTGACCCACGACCTCACGCACGGCCTGTTGCCTCAGGTTTGCATTCTCGACATGATCGACCTTTTCCTGACATAATTCATAAAGTTCCTGCCAGCGTAAAGGAATACTGATAAACCCGGTAGGATTTATCTTCGGGAATAAAGAAAACAAGGTCTCGGCAGAGTTGTTGCCTGCAAAGGTATAAGTCCCGCTCCAGAAGATTGTACCGACCATTTCAAGATACCTGCCAAAGGTATGGTACAATGGCAGGTAACATAAAAAGGACTCATCACCGGCATCCGGCAAGGCAGCTGCACGGGCGTACCTTTTGCTCACAATATTATAGATGGAAAAAGAAACCCCTTTTGGCAGGCCTGTACTCCCGGAAGTAAACATGGTCGTTGCAACTTCAGTATTCTTCCTGTTCACATTCCTGTTTAAAAGCTTCCCAATCTCAGGTCCTGAAAGCTTCTTGCACTCTTTCTGAAGGAAAATCGATTCCCCTTCCTTTGCCAATCCGGCCGACAATGTGAATATTTTAAACTTTGTCTTTGCTTTCGCCTTTACTTTCAATAATACCGAACACCGTTCTTTTGAATCAGTGACTGCTATATTTATTTTCAGAAGATCAAATATGTGAACCAGAACATCCGCAGAAAAAAAAGTATTCAGAGGCGTGTCGAAAATACCGTAACAGAGACAGGCAAGATCGGTACAGGCACCTTCAAGGCAGTTATCAGAATAGATGGCAACCCTGGGAACTTTTGCAGATTGATGAAATACAACAGCTATTTCCTGAAGGTGTCTTTGGATCTGCTCATAGGACCATTCCACTGGATTTGGCGACTTCATTTCCCTGAATAAGGTCTTCCCGGGATGTTTACTTACACGACTGTCCATCATATCCCGCATGGTGTAACCTGTATGCTGCAATATTTTGAAGACGACTTCTGCCCATCGTATTCTAACTCCATCGTTTTCCAGGGCTTTGAGGAAATCCGGTTTCTTTGTTATATCCAGAAAATCAATCCAGTCATTCCTTTTTATCGTATCCGCATTGTCATTGGAGTAAAGGGATTCGGCTTCTTCCAGGAGAAGCATGGCAAGACCAGGATCGACTTTTTCTGTAGTGGACCTCTCTCCCCACTGTGAGATCAAGTTTGCGAGAGCCGACATACGATCATTCTTTTTTTTATGAATTGTAATTAGACAAACAATATTACATATAAAATTATTGTTAATCCAAAAAGTATTATATTTAACTTATTAAATCTATTTCTATTTTTGTCGTTTCTAAAAAAACAAAAGTCATATGTTAGTTGATATAAGAGCGATAGAAGATGTTTACCGGAAGATGTCTTCGGGGGTGAATGTAGCGCGGAAGTTGCTAAAGAGCCCATTGACGCTCACAGAAAAGATTCTTTATGGCCATTTATCTTATCCTGATCCGGAAAAAGCTTATGAACGTGGCGTGGACTATGTGAATTTTTTACCCGACCGTGTTGCCATGCAGGATGCTACCGCCCAAATGGCCCTGCTGCAGTTTATGACGGCAGGTCGCAAGACGACTGCAGTTCCGGCAACAGTACATTGCGATCACCTGATACTTGCCAAAATGGGAGTCAGGAAAGATCTTGCCGATTCATTGTTCCAGAATGAAGAGGTCTTTTCCTTCCTGCAAACCGTGAGCGCAAAATACGGGATCGGATTCTGGAAGCCTGGAGCAGGCATTATCCACCAGGTGATCATTGAAAATTATGCTTTCCCGGGTGGCATGATGATCGGGACAGACTCGCATACGCCAAATGCCGGCGGTCTCGGAATGGTGGCCATTGGCGTTGGCGGTGCAGATGCAGTAGATGTCATGTCGGGAATGCCGCTTGAGCTTAAGATGCCAAAGATTTTTGGCATTGAGCTCACAGGCAAGCTTAATGGATGGGCCTCGGCAAAAGATGTGATACTCAAGGTCTCCGGGATGCTGACCGTTAAAGGCGGCACCGGACTTATCATAGAATATTTCGGTGAAGGCGCCAAAACAATCTCCTGCACCGGAAAAGGAACTATATGTAACATGGGAGCCGAAGTCGGGGCTACTTGTTCCTTCTTTGCTTTCGATGACAAGATGAAGGTTTACCTTGAACACACAGGAAGAGAGGAGGTTGCTGAGATCGCCTCGAGGAATGCACCCCTCCTTATCCCGGATGCGGAAGTGCTTAAAGATCCGGCTCGCTATTACGATCAATATATAAAGATCAACCTTTCAGAGTTAGAACCCTATATCAATGGACCCTATTCTCCCGATATTGCACATCCTATCTCCGAATTCTCCGCTTTTGTTAAAGAAAAGGGATACCCCGAAAAAGTCGAGGTCGGGCTGATCGGGTCCTGTACAAACTCTTCTTATGAAGATATTTCAAGGGCTGCTTCTATTGCAAGACAGGCTCAGTCAAAACAACTGACTGCCAAATCAGAATTAATCATCACACCCGGCTCAGAGCAGATACGTTATACTTGTGAACGGGATGGGTTATTGAAACTGTTTACCGATATAGGCGGGATAATTATGGCCAATGCATGCGGACCCTGCATTGGGCAATGGGCCAGGAACATGGATAATCCTGCAAGGAAGAACTCTATCCTGAATTCCTACAACCGGAATTTTGCAAAGCGTAATGATGGCAATGAAAGCACACACAGTTTCATAGCTTCACCTGAAATTGTCATGGCGCTGACACTTGCAGGGAACCTGAATTTTAATCCCCTGAAGGATAAGCTTGTCAATGAGTCAGGACAGGAAGTTTTCCTTGAAGAGCCCGTTGGCCTCGAATTACCTCCAAAAGGTTTTGGTGTTGAAGATCAGGGCTACCTGGCACCACCGGCAAATCCTGAAAAGATAGAGATCAGGATAAAAAGCGACTCTCAGCGCCTGCAATTGCTGGAACCCTTTACACCCTGGAACGGGAAAGACATTTCAGGTATGCGGCTGCTGATAAAGGCCAAAGGAAAATGCACTACCGACCATATTTCTATGGCCGGCCCATGGCTGAGATTCCGTGGTCATCTCGACAATATTTCCGACAACCTCCTGATGGGTGCAATCAATTTCTTTAATGAGAAAACAAATGCAGTAAAGAATGCCGTTACCGGTGAATATGGTGAAGTATCCAGAACTGCAAGGTATTACAAGAGTAAGGGGATCCCTTCCATGATAGTCGGTGATGAGAATTACGGAGAAGGCTCATCCCGTGAGCATGCTGCCATGGAACCCAGGCATCTTGGCGTTAGTGTCGTCCTTGCAAAATCCTTTGCAAGGATACATGAGACAAACCTGAAAAAACAAGGCATGCTGGCTCTTACCTTTAATAACCCTGAAGATTACAACAAAATCCTTGAAGATGATATCTTTGATCTCACAGGATTGGCCACTTTTTCACCAGGAAAACCGCTGTTGCTGAAGATCCATCATGCAGGGGGTGTTTCAGAAGAAATCATTCTTGCTCATAGTTATAGTGAACACCAGATTCATTGGTTCAAAGAAGGAAGCGCACTTAATTACATGAAGAAAGTGTAAGGTATTCGGTATTGGGTGTGGAAGGGAATTGCATTCTTTAATTTGGGGGCGTATTCATTTGGAATGTTTATTTTTATAATTTTACAGAAAAGACATAAGAGGCAAATCTGAACATACTGTTTTCCATACCTGAGACAGGTTCAGGGCAGGTAAATGTTAGATAGCCCAGTATATATATCTTAAAAACTCAACCCTCATGAAAATTGATGCGATCATAAAACAGCTTTCTCCTCTTGCTGAGGAATCATGCAGAATAGAAGATAAACTCTTCAGGGAATACGACGTGAAACGCGGGCTAAGGAATGCCGACCATACTGGAGTCCTGGTAGGACTGACCAAAGTTGGAAATGTAATTGGCTACGAAAAGGTCGATGGTAAACTGGTAGCCATCGATGGCAAGCTGATCTATCGCGGCATTGACATCAATGACCTGGTGCATGGTTGCCAGGCAGAAAAACGGTTCGGCTATGATGAAACGGTATTCCTCTTGCTCTTCGGCAGGCTTCCCCACAAAGAGGAACTGGAAAAGTTCACGGAGGGCATGGCCGAGTTACGTTTTCTACCTGAAAATTTCAACCGCGATATGATCCTGACCATGAAAGGAAAGGACATCATGAACATGCTTGCCCGGTCGATTCTGGCCCTGTATACTCTTGATGAACATGCTGATGATACTTCGATCGAAAACATCTTATTACAGTCGATCAGCCTGATTGCAAAGTTTCCTACCATAGCAGCCTATTCCTATCATGCAATGCAGCATCTGATCTATTACGATACGCTTACTGTAAGGTATCCTGACAAACTGCTGAGTACGGCTGAGAATTTCCTGTACATGCTTAAAGGGAATGAATATACGCCCCTCGAGGCAGAGATGCTGGACCTTTGCCTGGTTCTGCATGCCGAGCATGGAGGCGGTAATAATTCCACCTTCACGACCAGAGTGGTCAGTTCCAGCGGTACCGACACTTACTCTGCAATCGTAGCAGCCATAGGATCCCTGAAAGGGCCTTTGCACGGAGGAGCCAATATTGCAGTGGTCGAAATGATGGCTGACATCAAGAACCACGTCAAGAATTGGTCGAACGATGAAGAACTGGCAGATTACCTGCGAAAAATTCTAAGAAAGGAAGCTCACGACAAGTCGGGCAAGATCTATGGCTTCGGGCATGCTGTCTATACTGTATCAGATCCAAGGGCATTGCTCCTTAAAGAAAAAGCACGATTGCTCTCAAGGGAAAAAGGCAGGGAAGATGAAATGCACTTGTATGAAGCCATTGAGCGGATCGGCCCGGAGATCTATTATGAATTCAAAGCAACACAAGATAAGCTGATCTCCCCTAATGTGGATTTCTATTCCGGGTTTGTTTATGAATGCTTGAAAATTCCGAAGGAGCTGTTTACACCTTTATTCGCAATCTCAAGGATCTCTGGCTGGTGTGCGCATAGACTTGAGGAACTGATCAGCGGACGCCGGATCATCCGCCCTGCTTATAAGGCGCTGACTCCTGATACAAAGTACATCCCAATGAAGGATCGAAAGTAAGTAACTCCAGTATTCTTTTACCGGTTTTCTCTAGAATTCTTCCAGCTCTTTTCTTGCTTTATTGAACTCCTGTATGATCTCTTTTATAATGGTCCCTGCTGATGTGATCTCGCTCACAAGTGCCGAGGCTTGACCTATCTCTAGCTCGCCTTCCATTATATCGCCTTCAAACATCCCGCGCATCGCCCTCCCCTTTCCAAGAATATTCATCAGTTCTTCTGCCGTGGCTCCCCTCGCTTCCATCTCACGGATCTTATCAGAGAAGCTGTTTCTCAATAACCTTACGGGAACCACTTTTTTCATCACAAGGCTGGTATCCCCGTCTTTTGCCTCAAGTATTTTCTTTTTGAATTCAGGATGTGCGGATGATTCTTCTGCCGTGACAAAACGTGTTCCTATCTGAACTCCTTCTGCCCCAAGGGCAAAAGCAGCGAGCATTCCCCTCCCCGTAGCAATTCCTCCTGCAGCGATCAGGGGCAGCTTTACTGCTTTCCGAACAAGAGGGATCAATGTCATGGTTGTGGTCTCCTCTTTCCCGTCATGACCGCCAGCTTCAAATCCCTCAGCGACTATGGCATCGACACCTGATTCTTCGCACTTTTTAGCCGACTTCACATTGGCAATTACGTGCACTACTGTTATTCCTTTATCCTTGAGGAAAGGGGTCCATGAGGCAGGATTTCCTGCAGAGGTAAAGACGATCCTGATCTTTTCCCTGGTAAGGATATCGAAGATCTCTTCTCTGTGAGGGTATAACAGCGGAACGTTGATACCAAAGGGCTTATCAGTGGCTTCTTTGCATTTCCTGATATGCTCTTCAAGCACGTCCGGGTACATAGAGCCTGAACCGATCAACCCAAGTCCCCCTGCATTGCTTACCGCTGAAGCCAGCCTCCACCCGCTGCACCAGATCATCCCAGCTTGAATGATGGGATAGCGTATATTGAATAAGCGGGTTATTCTGTTATCCATGAATTGCACGGGACCCGTAAATCAAATCTTTTTAACCCCGCTTGTAGACCACCGAGACCAGTGTCTTGTCATTACCGCCCATATTCACTGTCAGCCCATATGGCCGGTCAGGAGAGAGCTTGATCTGTGAGTCACCCGCTTTTCCTGTGAGCTGTTCAAGGATGGTAACGGCCTGGTGAACGCCGGTAGCCCCTGTTGGATGCCCCCAGCCGATCAATCCGCCGGTGGTGTTGATGGGGAATCTACCATCCCTTGCCGTATGCCCTTCGAGGATGAAGTCGGGACCTTTTCCAGGATCTGCCAATCCCATTGCTTCCACCGCCAAAACACCGGCAATGGTAAAGCAATCATGGATTTCTGCCGTTCCTACCTTGTCGATAGTGATACCTGCAGATCCCAGTGCTTCTTTAACTGCCACCCTGGTAGTGGAAAGATCCGTCTGGTCTGCCGGTTTCTTTGTGATATCTTCTGCCACCTGTCCGAAGCCAATCACTTCAACGGCCTGGTCTTTAGGAATACCCGTACGTTTGAGACCTTTTTCAGAGACAATAGCAATGGCAGAAGCACCATCAGAAACTTTTGAACAATCAAAGACATTGAGGTGATCTACAAAGCCTTTTCCGTTGGGCTCTGTCATGCCCTGGGCTTCCAGGTCCTTTACCGTATTATGATATTCCTGGGCAGTAGGGCAAAGGCGTGCATTTTCGATGGCATTCCTGTACCATCTTGCAAATGCCTTCCGTGTCTTCTCCCTTCCATACTTTTCAAAATAAGCGCCTGCCCGGTCGCTGAACTGGCCGGGGAAGAAATATGCGTGACCTTCTTTCCTTTCCTTGAACCACCCGGCGCCGGCAAGGATGTCAGCTCCATACATGGCTTTTACGGTATTCTGGACTTCCACGCCGATCACCAATGCAACTTCTGCGGTCCCGGCAAGAACACTTTTTATCCCGCTCATCAGGGCCAGCGCTCCGGAAGCACAGGCACCTTCCACGCGGATAGCCGGCTTGCCCCTCAATCCTTCATCAATATATGGGAAGAAAGCAGCCATGTTGGCCTGCTTGTTGAACCGGGAGGCCATGAAGTTGCCTATGACACATTCATCGACATTTTTTGCCCCCCCGATCATTTTCAGTGTGCCCTGACCTGCTTCTTTGATATAGTCCTCAAGCCCGGGACGTTCTTTCTTGGGATTGAACTCCTTGCGGCCGGTACCCATCGAAATGGTGTTGTACCCGGCTACCATATATACTTTTCTTCTTAGCTTTTTCATTGTCATCTCATTTACTTTAGGTAATCATTTATGGGACCATAGGCATGAAAGAAACCTGTAAGCAACACCGTGTTCACATCCTTTTCATTGGATGCCACTTTGCTTGTGACAAGTTGGATGCCGATATCGCGTGATTTCAGTGCATAAGCTTTGGTCAGCTCTGCACCCGGACTGGTCGCATTTTTTATCTCATTAAAATAAGCTTTCAGGATCTCTTCTTTACCAGGATTATTAACAATGTTCTTCCAGGGCTGAACTGCAGGCATGGTTCCCAGCTTTTCTTCCACCTTCTGCTGGAACTCTGTTACCATTCGGTATCTTTTTATTGCCGGATCATAAATGCCGATGACCTTCCCTTTTTCATATTTCAGGATTCCGTCTTTCTGAGAACCATCTGAGAATTGTCCACCTTTAACATCAAGGGCAAGGAACTGGTCAAGAATGGGACAATGCAGCATCTCCTCTTTCATGTATGACTGCATCACGCTCATGATATAGCTGCAAACATCTACTCCTACATAATCGATAAGCTGGAAGATCCCCATCGGGCGGATAAGGTAATCCTGGCTGATCCGGTTCATCATGTAAACTGCTTCAGTAAAACTTAATTCCTTTTGCAGTTTTTCCACTTCGCTTGTCGCATAAAGTATATCGCGCATAAAATGCCCGTTGCCGATAAAACCGGCAACATCATTGGAAGGCACGGTCACTTTCCGCAGGTTCTTTGCATAGGTCATTGCAAATTCCCTGACTTCATTAAGGGTATAGCGGGAAGAGATCACCTCCACCAGTTTCTGAACTGCCGGAGGGTTGTAAAAATGGAAGCCGATGATACGGCCTTCCAGTTTTGCCTTTTCATCAAGAACACCGATAGGTATGGATGAAGTGTTGGTGAAAAACCAGGGTTTGTTTGGATTGTTCTCATTTAAATAGGTCAACACCTTGACTTTCATCTCGGGATCTTCCTTAATGGCTTCAAAGATGAGATGAGATGCGAGGGCTTCTTCAAGCCGTGTGGAAGGAAGGACCAGTGAGATCACATCCGTGACATACTGATCGATGATGTCTGAATTCTCGATCAGCGCAGGATTGTCCTTATAAACGGCCCTGAGCGCTACGATCTTTTTCTCGGCAGCTTTAAGCACCTGCGCCTTCATGTATTTCATAAGGCCTTTCAGCGCCTCGTCAGATATATCAATGGCGTGGATCACGAATTTTTGCCCTTTGCCTTCAGGCTTCAGGCTCAGATCAGCCATCTCCAGTGCTGTCAGGAGGAGGATCCCGCTGCCCATCTTCCCGGCAGCCCCCAGCACCGCTACATTTTGCAATCTTTCTTCGTACTTCATTATTGTATATTTTGGTTAATAGTGTCAGTTCAGATATATTTTTACCAATTCGGTTTTCTCTTTTCCAGGAATGCCTTCATGCCTTCCTTTGTTGAAGGATAATCAAACAATTTTGCAAATGCTTCCATTTCCATCTTGCTGCCTTCCGGGAAGGGCACTTCTCTGCCTTTTCTGATGATCTCTTTGGCTTTAATGATTGCCTTCGAACCATTGGAGGCTATCTTCCTTGCCATTTTCATGACCTCCTCCATCAGCGTCTCGGGAGGAAAAACTTTCTGTACCAACCCCATGCGCAAGGCCTCATCTGCACTGATCATTTCCCCGGAAAGGATCAGGTAAAGTGCATTGCCCATACCGGCCAGACGCGAAAGTCGCTGGGTACCGGCATAACCGGGGATAAGTCCAAGTCCCACTTCGGGTTGCCCAAACTTTGCAGCCGAGGATGCGATCCTGAAATCACAGGCCATGGCCAGCTCACAGCCACCACCCAGAGCAAATCCGTTCACGGCAGCAATAACAGGGATTTCCATCTTTTCAAGTCGCAAATAAGTCTGTTGCCCCATCTCTGAAAAACAACAAGCCTGGGTCAGATTCATATCCGCCATCTCACCTATGTCGGCGCCGGCAACAAAGGCTTTGCCTTCACCGGTGATCACCATGACCTTTACAGAATCGTCTTTGCCGATTGTGTTCAACAGCTCATTGAAACTGGTGAAAAATTCCGAATTCAGTGCATTCATAGCGGCAGGCCGGTTGATGGTGACAAGCGCTACGCCTTCTGAAATTTCGATCTTAAGGTTTTTGTATTCTGTCATAATTCTTGTGTTTAAGATTATGATCCGGAAAAGTAAATATCCGGCTTTCTGAATGAACCTACGAAAATAACATTTTATTGATACTGTTTATCATCAGAGCCGTTATTTTTTGTCAAGTTGGGGAAAAGAGGTGTGTACTCTTGAATTCAACACCTGCCTCCCGATAGCATGTTCCACAACCTGCCTGCCGGGTAGGCAGGTTTCGCTATTTTTTTTTAAAAACATCTATATCAACGGACTTAAAACTGAATGATTCTTCGTATTCCGTACGTTTTCTATTTACTTGGAATTTTATTGGAACTTTCACGCACGAAATGATTAAATTATCCTCATTCCCCTCAAACAAAATCCCCAAAAACCCAAAAGATCCGACTGATTTTTAATAAAAAATTCCCAACAAGGCATACCTCACCCATGCTGGGAATCTTAACTTTAAAAAATTTAACTTGGAATTACCACGAATCCGCGCGTCACGCGTCACGCGTCACGAAACGGCCTCCGTCTTCGGTCTTCGGTCCTCTGTCTTTTACGTACTATCAACGATCACCGCCTCCTGAACCACATTCCCCGGCAAATCACTTACCCGGACAACAACCCGGCAACCTCTATAGGATGGATTCATTACAGTTGCCTTATAATCCCACTCCATGCTTCCGGATAATGACCTCGCAACAGCAGGGCCACTCTCAACGAGCTGGTTCATGTCATTGTATATCATCACATTTACCGCCTCAACTTTGAATTTATCCCACGCCGATACGCTGATAACATTTCCCTTGAGTCCTCTGTAGGCGTTCAGATCAACGGTCACAACCTTTGGCCTCGACATAAAATCAGAAATAGCCGCATTCCAGACACTCTGGTAAATTTTCTTTTTCTTCCGGTAATACTCCACTTTTTTCGGATCATTCAACACCTTCTTGGCATAGATTGTCGCAGCGGCAAAGCGTTTCATGTTAGCTTTCTGTGCTTCAGTTTTCACCACTTTCGAGCAATCCGGGCGTTTCGACATGATCGACTTGTCTCCAATACACCTGAAAACAATACCCCCCATCATTCCATGGTAGTTTTTTGTAATCGCATTATCATATGATATAGCCATAAATCTGGTTTTTTATAATGCAAAAGAACTAAAAAAAATCAATATATTCAACACCATCCCAACCACTCACTTCTAACTTCTAACTTCTCACCTCTCACTAATTCCCTGTCACAATTTTTTTCACAATTTCGCCACCTACCTGCCGGAAGGCAGGTTTCGCTATTTCGCTATTTTTCATCGCCCTTCTGCTCCGCAGCTTAAATTAACTTCACTTCTGACTTCAAATATCGTTAATCGATTATTCAATTATTCAGGATTGCGCCTCCACTCCGTAACAAGAATTTATGTAGCTTTGAACCTCAAAAAAAACTTATGGCACTAATGAAAGCTATTCAGGTCAGTTCTCCGGGCGCCCCCTTTGAATTGATCACCAAAGAAATTCCTGAACCCACGGATAATGAGGTTCTGATAAAAGTAGAAGCCTGCGGGATATGTCATGGCGATGCCATTGCCAAAGAAGGGCATTTCCAGGGGATCAAATATCCTATAATTCCGGGTCATGAAGTGGTAGGGATAGTGGAAAAGGCAGGTCCGATGGTCACCGACTGGAAAGCAGGACAAAGGGTCGGCGTTGGCTGGCATGGAGGGCATTGTCACCATTGCAGTGCATGTCGCAGAGGTGATTTCGGGGCATGTGAAAAATCATTGACAACAGGCATCCACCTTGATGGTGGCTACGCCGAATACATGATTGCACGGTCTGAAGTAATGGTGACCATTCCTGATGAACTTTCATCGACAGATGCTGCGCCAATACTATGTGCCGGAAGAACGACTTTTGGAGCATTAAAGCAGTGCGACGCCAAAGGAGGCGATCTTGTTGCAATACATGGTTTTGGAGGATTGGGACATCTGGCAGTTCAATATGCTGTAAAATTAGGGTTTAGAACAGTTGTACTGTCCCGTGGTAAGGAGAAGGAAGAGCTCGCTTATAAACTGGGCGCTCATGCTTATATTGACACATGTTCAGGGGACCCTGTAAAACAACTGTTAAATCTGGGGGGTGCGAAGGTGATACTTTGTTGTGCTCCCAGCGGGAAAGCAATTGCAGAATTGATCCCCGGCCTTGGCCGGAAAGGACAGGCGATCATCATTACAGCTCCCCCGGATATGATGGAGTTCCATCCTGCCCTTTTACTGGGAGGCGAACGTTCTGTCCGTGGCTTTGTCACTGGAAATATTGAAGATGCCATCCGTTTCAGTATACTTACCAGGGTTGTTCCGATGGTCGAAGTATTTCCCCTGGAGAAAGCAGCCCTGGCATATGAAAAAATGATGACGGCAAAAGTACGTTTCAGGTCAGTACTTAAAATGGAATGAAAATCAAATCAGGGATTTCTAATTTTTTATCATTATGAAATATCCATACAAATATCATTCATACAAACCGCGAATGATAATAATGGATATTCCATGTGGCCATTAAAATCAAAATTATTATCGCATGAAAGAATTATTAAAACTCATACAGGAAAGACAATCGATCAGGATGCCTTTTGACCCTGAACATCGGGTCGCAAAGAAAGATCTGGAGCAGATACTGGAAGCAGGACGCTGGACGCCTACTCCTCACAACATGCAAAATTTTGAGATCCTTGTTGTCGATGATGAAAAGGTTCTGGAGTCAATTGGAAATATAAAGCACCCGGTCTCGGAAACATTTATCAGGGAAAATTACAAGCAATTATCTTTTTCTGATGAGGAACTGATCAAAAGAAAAACCGGACTACTTGCTCGTATGTTCCCTACATCCTGGACCACGCTGGACCACGATCTGAATATTAAAACAAAGGATTCAGATCTGCCGGAACAAAGACCATTCCCCTCATGCCCGTTAATGCTGTTTGTTATCTATAATCCTGCCAACAGAGCGCCGGCATCTGAAGGTGATTTCCTGGGAATCTTAAGCCTGGGATGCCTGATGGAAAATATGTGGCTCATGGCTAATTCCCTTGGGATCAGCTTCCATATCATGAGCTCGCTCAGTTCAGAAGCTATCGAAGATGAAGTAAAGAGCCTACTCCATGTCCCCGGTAATTTAAAGATTGCATTTTCCTGCCGTCTAGGTTATCCTGCATTCAATCCGGGAAATTATTTAAGGGTACGCCGTGATATTAAGGATTTCACTCACCATAATAAATTTGGTACTAAAGGATTGGAATAGTCAGTTGAATGGAGCAAAAACGGGATAATAATCACAGCGTTGAGCCTAACGGGCTTAAAACCATATTTCGTTCCCTTCAGTACAGGAACTACAGGCTTTATTTTTTTGGACAAAGCATCTCTCTGATCGGAACATGGATACAACGGATTGCTCTTCCATGGCTGGTTTACAGCATCACCGGGTCTGCCTTTCTGCTTGGAGTTGTTGGTTTTGCCGGTCAGATCCCGACATTTTTATTTGCTCCTTTTGCCGGAGTATTGGTAGACCGGTGGAACCGCTATACCATACTGATAATCACCCAGGTATTGGCTATGATTCAGGCATTTATCTTAGCTTTCCTCGTTTTAAATAGATCCATTGAGGTTTGGCAGATCATATTGCTAAGTACATTCCTCGGCATTATCAATGCATTTGACATGCCGGCACGACACTCTTTTGTTATTGACATGGTAGAAAAAAGGGAGGACCTGGGAAATGCAATTGCCTTAAACTCCACGATGGTCAACATTGCGCGATTGCTCGGGCCTTCCATAGCCGGTGTGCTGATTGCACTGACAGGTGAAGGTATCTGTTTTCTTATAAACGGGATTAGCTATATTTTCGTTGTTGCATTTCTCCTGATGATGGTAATCAAACCGAAGAAGGTGAATCATCAGAAATCAAATGTATTATATGGGTTAAAAGAAGGATTTAACTATACTTTTGGTTTTAAGCCAATCCGGTACATTATCCTGTTACTTGCACTTGTAAGCCTGATGGGAATGCCTTATACAGTGCTAATGCCGGTGTTTGCAAAGAACATACTTCATGGCGGCTCCCATACTTTCGGTTTTCTCATGGGAGCCACAGGTGTAGGCGCACTGACAGGAGCCCTCTATATGGCGTCACGCAAAAGTGTTTTAGGACTGGGAAAGATCATTCCATTGTTTGCGGCCATTTTCGGGGCAGGAATTCTTGCATTTGCTCTGTCACATTACTTTTTACTTTCCATGATAATACTGCTATTCACAGGGTTCGGCATGATGATGCAAATGACTTCAAGCAATACCATTCTGCAAACCATCGTAGACGATGATAAGCGTGGCCGTGTGATGAGTTTCTATACTATGGCATTTATGGGAACAGCTCCATTCGGAAGCTTGCTGGCAGGTTCGCTAGCAAGTACAATAGGAGCTCCTTTTACCCTGGTAATCGGTGGCGCCTCATGCATTATTGGAGCAATATTCTTTGCAAGGCAGCTTCCTGAATTCAAAAGAATAATTCATCCTATTTATATCAGAATGGGAATCCTTCCTGAAGTGACCTCCGGGATCAAGGCAGCAACAGAACTGACAACTCCGCCGGAAGAATAGTTAGCAATTTCTTTTATAGTCAGATGAAGTGAGAGGTGAAACAGTAAATTTTAGTAGTAATTTTACCCTTCCTAATGCTCAATAGTAAAAAAGAATAACTAATTGACCCGAAATTCTGATTTTATGAAATATTTATACAAACATTGCTCATGCAAACCTTGAATGATAATAATGGATATTCCATGTGACAATTAAAATCAAAATTATTAACACATGAAACCACTCGTTTTTGATTTAGAGGGAAATTCCATGAACCAACGGAATTCTATTCTTACAGCTGAAAATGCAAAGAAGTTGAAGTCAGGCCTGATTTTTTTAAAGACTGGCGAAGAAGTTGGCGAGCATAATACGATGAAGAAAGAAGAAATAATTATTGTTATGGAAGGTAAGGCGACTGTTGAAATTGACGGGCAGGTATTTTCAGAAGTCAGTTCAGGTTCGGTAGCATATATTCCTTCTCAGACTTTGCATAATGTCAGGAACAGGTCGGATTCTGAACTGCGATATATTTATGTCGTTTCACAAGTTGAATGAGTTTCACGAGTCAGACAGCTGTTTTTTATGGTAATTTTTAGGCCATGAAATTTATTTTTTTAATATCAAATGCTGATCAGCGAATTCCCAGGTTCTCTATTATTCTATTTTGGGCGCTGATCTTCTTTCCCCATATTCTCACGATCCAGGCCCAAACGAACCCAAATGTGGATAAAAAAATCATATTGCCTAATGGATGGAGCCTGACTCCTGCAGGAAGCCAGGTTCAGCTGGGCGACCTTCCACTTAACATTGCCATCAGCCCTGATTTGAAATATGCGGCGGTCACGAATAATGGCCAAAGCACGCAATCCATTCAGCTCATCAGACTTGAGGATCAGAAACTGGTCGACACTTATATAGTCGGAAAATCCTGGCTTGGACTGGTCTTCAGCGCTGACGGGAAAAGTCTGTATGCTTCCGGGGGAAATGACAACTGGATCATGCGATTTGTTATCCAAAACGATAAGCTTATTTGTCGTGACACATTCAAACTTGGGAAACCCTGGCCGGTAAAAATTTCTGTTGCCGGTATAGCAGTTGATGAATCAAGGCATTTCCTGTATACGGTCACAAAAGAGAATAATTCCCTGTATATTATCTCGACAGATACAAAAAAGATCATCAGCCAGATTCCGTTGGGAGGAGAAGGTTATACCTGTTTATTATCTCCTGACAAGAAGCATCTTTATTGCAGTTGCTGGGGTTGTGATAAGATCGTGATCCTCAACACGGTTTCCCGGGAAATTGAAGGAAGTATTGCAGTTGGTAATCATCCAAACGATATGGTCATGGATCATAAAGGCAGGATAATTTATGTGGCCAATTCAAATGACAACTCGGTTTCTGTGATAGACCTTGCCCATAAAAAAGTAATTGAAACCCTGAATGCGGCTCTTTATCCTGTCACGCCAACCGGTTCGACTACAAATGGCGTTGCCCTCAGCAGAGATGACAAAACTTTATATGTTGCAAATGCAGACAACAACTGTCTTGCCGTTTTTAATGTAGCGGATCCCGGTCATAGCAGTGGATCCGGTTTTATCCCCACAGGTTGGTACCCGACTTGTGTGCGTGTGGCCGGTCAGAAGATACTGGTAGCAAATGGCAAAGGTCTTTCTTCCATGGCAAATCCAAGAGGGCCAAACCCTGCAAAAAGAACAAATAAGGTCATTCACGAGAAAGGTGATCCGAATAAAGCAGATGAAGTACAATATATTGCTGGCCTTTTCAAGGGTACGCTGAGCTTTATTTCTCCCCCTGACAAACAAACATTGGGAGAATTTACACGACAAGTTTATAGCAATACACCTTACAACAAGGAGATTGAATCCCAGGCTCACGGGATGCAGGGGAACCCTGTTCCGCGTAAGACAGGAGAGCCATCACCAATTAAATATGTCTTTTATATTATTAAGGAGAACAGGACATATGACCAGGTCCTGGGCGATATGCCCCAGGGAAACGGCGATACTTCCCTTGTACTTTTCGGTAAGAAGTATACACCCAATCAGCATGCACTGGCTGCTGAATTTGTGCTGCTTGATAATTTTTATGTGGATGCTGAAGTCAGTGCCGACGGGCATAATTGGAGTCTTGGTGCATATGCTACCGATTATCTTGAGAAAACCTGGCCAACCAGCTATGGTGGCCGTGGTGGTAATTATGATGCTGAAGGCACACGTGCCATTGCCAACAATAAAAACGGTTTTATCTGGGATTATTGCAAAAGATCGGGGGTCACCTACAGGACTTATGGTGAATTTGCTGATGACTATAAACCCAATATACCTGTACTCGCAGGACATTACTGCAAATATTATACAAGCTGGGACCAGAAAGTGATGGATACAACCCGTTTCAGGCAATGGAAACGGGATTTCGACTCTCTCCTTTCTATCAACCAGCTACCACGCCTGAATACACTTCGTTTTATCAATGATCATACAGAAGGATTGCGCATCGGCCGTCCCACACCATTTGCAGAAGTAGCAGACAATGATTACGCGGTAGGGTTATTTGTAGATTACTTAAGTAAAAGTCCGATTTGGAATGAATGTGCAATTTTTATTGTTGAAGACGATGCACAGAATGGTCCTGATCACGTCGATGCACACAGGAGTACAGGTTATATTGCCGGGGGATTTGTAAAAACAGGATTCGTTGACCATACCCCCTACTCCACTTCCTCATTCCTTAGGACGATAGAGTTGATCCTGGGATTGCCACCCATGAGCCAGTATGATGCAGCAGCAGAACCGTTATGGCGTTGTTTTGACACGACGGCAACACACGCTGCATTTCATTTGAGACCTCCGCAGGCAGATCTTTTTGAAAAAAATACTGCCTTTAATGAGTGGCAGAGGCAGAGTGAGGGTTTCGATTTCAGCCGTGAAGACCGGGCTCCCGAACAGGAACTTAACCATGTAATATGGGTCGCCTGCCATGGAACATCAGTACCCTGCCCGCCCCCGGTACATGCAGCATTTGTGAAGATTAATGAAACGGAAGACGACTGATTAATGGGATATTTTTGTTGCCCTACGGACAACTAAGCGGTTCAATGCTTGTCCTGATAAAAGGAATAATTGCCTTATCAGAAAAGTTTGTTAACCTAAATCCTTGCCATATGAAACAAATTATTACGATCATATTGTTGACCTTATATATTGCAGGTTACTCACAGCCGGCTTCATTCTCACCGAAAGGGATCGGTGGAGGAGGATCCCTGTATTTTCCTACGATCAATCCTGCAAATGACAATGAGTTTTATGTGAGCTGTGATATGGGCGAAATGTTTCACAGTACTGATTTTGGAAATTCTTATACAGAGCTGCCCTATACTGCATTAATGGTATATTCTAATTCAACTTATGCATTCACGAATAGTCCCGATATAGCTTATACCATTTTCAGTGATGGGAACTCAGAGTTTCCGGTTAAAACTCTGGATGGGGGAAATTCCTGGAATACCATCGCTGCATATGACTTAAGCACATATGGGGATGTGTATTATATGTATGCAAACTACTCCCAACCAAATCAATTGCTGATTGGGGCCTATGGTGATATTCTGTTTTCAAATGATGGAGGCGTTTCTTTCACGCTTGTCAGGCATACAGATAATATGGGTGCGGGTATCATCCTTGGAGGTGTTTTCTGGGATGGGAATAATATCTACATAGGGACAAATGAAGGCCTGATAACCTCTTCAAATGCCGGAGCTTCATTTTCAGTGCAGACAACGACGGGAATAACTTCAGGGCAGGTGCTTTGGAATTTTGCAGGAGCAAAGAATGGGAGTACGACAAGGTTTGTATGTATTGCGGCTAATGTTGGCGACGTGTACAACGGCTTGATGCCATGGGATTACTACAACTTCGCAAAAGGTATCTATACCATGGATAATGACAATGGAACATGGGTCTCAAGATCTGCAGGTCTGGATTTTTCCAATGATTTTGTAATGTATGTTGCAATGGCCGGAAACGATATCAACACAATCTATCTCGGAGGTCATGATAATAATTTAAGTGCGCCCTTGGTTTACAAATCGTCTGACGCGGGAATCACATGGAATAAGGTATTCAATACTACTAATAATGCAAATATTATCACAGGCTGGGAAGGTTATGGCGGAGACAAGGTCTGGAGCTGGAGTGAGACCTGTTTTGGAATTACAGTTGCTCCCGGTAATGCAGACAAAGTGCTTTTCGGAAGTTACAGTAACGTAGAATCCACGACAGATGGCGGTACTTCCTGGAAACAAGCTTATGTCAGCCCAGTTGATCAGCATCCGGCAGGATCAGCAACCCCCAGGCAACAAACCTATACGAGTATTGGTCTCGAGAACACTTCTTGCTGGCAGGTGTTCTGGGATACTCAGGATACCATGATGGGATGTTTCAGTGACATAGGTGGGATCAGGAGCACAGATGCCGGTGATAAATGGGGATTCACCTACAATGGATTTTCTGTCAATTCATTATACAGGGTCGTTAAAGGTTCTTACGGAACCCTTTATGGAGCCTGCTCTTCAATTCATGACATGTATGAGAGTACACGACTAAAAGATGCTCAGCTGGATGCCAGTGACCCTGAAGGAGAGATCGTCTTTTCTTCAGATGGGGGAGCAAACTGGGCTGTTCTTCACAACTTCGGACATCCTGTTTTCTGGCTGGCAACCGATCCAAATAATCAAGAAGGAATGTATGCTTCGGTAATTCATTTTGGTGGTACACAGGGTTCCCAGCTTGGCGGTATTTATGTCACAAATAACCTTTCTGCAGGTGCAGCGTCTACCTGGACAAAGCTGTCGAATCCCCCAAGAACTGAAGGACATCCCGCATCAATTGTTGTTTTGAACGATGGGAAAATGGTATGCACTTTTTCGGGCCGGATCAATCCAAGTGGAGCTTTCACAAGTAGCAGTGGTGTATTTCTGTATGACCCGGTAGCTGATTCCTGGAGTGACAGGAGTGATTCTGGCATGGACTATTGGACAAAGGATATCATCCTTGATCCGGCAGATGTGGCACAGGATACATGGTATACCGCCGTTTTTAGCGGTTGGGGCGGTGCCCCAAATGGGTTGGGTGGTCTCTATAAAACTTCTGACAGGGGCAATAGCTGGACAAAACTTACCGGATCGCAGTTTGACAGGGTTACGTCGATTACTTTCACCCCATTAAAAACGAACGAGGCTTATCTGACAACAGAAACACAGGGGCTCTGGATAAGCGATAACATGAATACTACAATACCCACATGGCAGGTTGTTGACAGCTATCCATTCCACCAACCGGAAAGAGTGTTTTTTAATCCTTATAATCAGCAGGAAATGTGGGTAACCAGTTTCGGAAATGGGTTAAAAACAGGCTATATTTACCCTGCGGGTATAAATGAGATCAACAGTAAGAACAGTCATTTGACTGTTTATCCAAATCCTGCATATGAAAAAGTAACTATTGAAGCCAATGGGATTTTTATTCATGGTACAATATCTGTAACAAATGACCAGGGGCAGGAAATCCTTACCCTGAAAACTGAAGGAGCAAAAACGGTAATCACAGTGACGAATTTTCCAGCTGGCATGTATTTCATCAAGATGGTCAGTGATAAAGGTATATCATTCGCGAAGTTCGTAAAAGAATAAAATCACATGTCAGTTATTAATCCTTTTGAAAACCAGTCATGAAGAAACTGATAATCTTATTCATCCTGCTGATGGTAAATAATTCTAATGCACAGATCCCAAATGTATCGGGAGGAAAGATCATTCACTATGAAAATTTTAATTCTGTTTTCGTCGAGCCGCGGAATGTCGATGTATGGCTGCCCGATGGATACAGCCCTGAACACAGGTACGCTGTAATATACATGCACGATGGCCAGATGCTGTTTGACAGCACGCATACATGGAACCATCAGGAGTGGGGTGTAGATGAAACAATGACAAAACTGCTGAAGGAAAAAAAGATCAGGAATTGTATTGTCGTCGCGATCTGGAACATCCCTGAAAAAAGATTTATGGAATATTTTCCACAGAAAATCATCGACAGTATCCCTGAAGCTACCAGGAATAAGATCCTCACCAAACAACTGAAAGGAGCTCCGCAGGCTGACAATTACCTGAAATTTTTGGTAAAAGAGCTGAAGCCATTTATTGACAGCCACTATTCGACTCTAAAGGATGCGAAAAACACATTTCTTATTGGTTCAAGCATGGGAGGTTTAATTTCCCTCTATTCCCTCTGTGAATATCCCCGTGTTTTTGGCGGAGCAGCTTGTCTTTCTATTCATTCTCCTGTTGCTTCTTTTGAGCTGATCGATCATAACACCGACAAAGATGTCGCTTCCAAGTTCAGAAATTACCTGATGAGGAACCTTCCTGAGGCAAATACAAAGCTGATCTATTTTGATTATGGCAGCAACACCGGTGATTCGTATTATGGGAATTATCAAAAAGCTCTCGATTCTGTGATGATTAAGAAAGGGTATACATTCCCTCACTGGACAACCCGTTATTATTCCGGGGAAGGGCACTCTGAAAAATCGTGGAGTAAAAGATTGGATATTCCAATAATGTTTTTATTAAAAAAGGAATGAGCCGGTTTAATCATTTCCTGAATTACGACGAGCTTCCGCTTTGGTCTGCCCCGTTTGGATTGACACTTCTTGAAACACTAAAGTTTAAAAAGGGCATTAACATTCTTGACATTGGCAGCGGAGCCGGGTTCCCATTACTGGAAATTGCGGAGAGGTTTGGAAAGACCGTTGTTGCATATGGAATAGATCCCTCACCTGATTCCGTTAAAATGATCTCTGAAAAGATCAGACTGAAAGGAATCTCAAATGCCGTTATAACCAAGGGAGTCGCTGAAGAGCTTCCTTTTCCCGATTGCTTTTTCGGACTCATTGTTTCCAATAATGGGATTAATAATGTTCAGGATGAAAAAAAGGCTTTAACAGAATGTGAGCGGGTTTTAGGCGACTCCGGGCAGATGGTGTTTACAATGAATCTGCCGCACACATTCATAGAGTTCTATGAAGTTTTTGAACAGGTACTTCAGGAACATGGCCTCACAGGGGAAGTTGAAAAAATGAAGGATCACATTCATTCAAAACGGAAATCAGTTGAATATTGGAAAAGAATCATAGAAGAAGCAGGATTTACAATCCGGTCGATAAATGTAGATGGATTTAAAATGAGATTTTCAGATGGCACAACCTTTCTGGAACATTATTTTACACGTACAGCTTTTCGCAAGCCTTGGGAAGATATAGCGGGACCAGAGATCGTTCATGCGATTGAAGATAAATTGAATAGGCTTGCTGCTTCAGACGGCGAAATAATAATGTCAGTGCCCTATGCCTGTTTTGACTGTAGTAAAGCAGGTCATTTTTAGCAAAAAGACGATGGCCCCGGGTTATCGGGGCCATCGTCTTTTTGTTCAGGATCAGGCTTTAAGTTTCTTACTGGCCTTGAACTTGACCACTTTCCGGGCAGGTATTCTGATCTCCTTCCCGGTTTGCGGATTTCTTCCTTTCCGTGCAGCTTTCTGGTGAACCAGGAAAGTCCCGAATCCCACCAGAGAAATTTTTTGACCCTTAGCTAATGTCTTGGTAGCAGTAGCCATAATTGAATCCAATGCTTCCTTGGATTTGACTTTTGTCAGCTTTGCACTCTTGGCAATGCTGTCGATCATGTCAGCTTTGTTCATTGTTTGCGTTTTTTAAGTTAACATATAAAAGGACGACCGAAATTAATAATAAACTTAGAAAAAGTCAAGTATTTCCTATTTTTACATTTTTGTATCAACAATGAAAATCCTTCATCGATCATTCTATCAAAGGGAGAATGTGGTTCTTATCGCACGGGAACTGCTTGGAAAGATGTTGTTTACAAAATTTGATGGTACAATCACGGGCGGGATTATTGTGGAAACAGAAGCCTATGCGGGAATAACGGATCGGGCTTCCCATGCTTTTGGGAACAGGCGCACCGCACGAACGGAAGTAATGTACGCTGATGGCGGTACTGCTTATATTTATTTGTGTTATGGGGTTCATTCACTTTTTAATATTGTCACTAATAAAAAAGATGTTCCCGAAGCCGTGCTGATCCGGGCCATTCAGCCGGTAGTTGGAATTGAATCGATGCTTTATCGTTCAGGGAAAATATCAATTGATAAGAATTTTGGGATTGGCCCCGGAAAGGTATCAAAGATCCTCGGTATTCATTTCAGCAATTCGGGAATGGATCTAACGAAAAAACCTTCGGAGTTGTCAGGAGCGGGGATCTGGCTTGAGGATGCAGGAATAAAAATTTTGCCAGGGACTATTATTACCGGGCCACGTATCGGGGTAGAATATGCAGGCAGGGATGCACTCCGTCCTTATCGTTTCAGGATTGCGATATAAAAAAAAGTCCCCTCACGATGTTCTGAGAAGGGACTTTTGGTAAAAGAATATACCAATTGGTTTATTTGACTTTCTTGGTTAATTCAGCACCTGCCTTGAATTTCACAACTTTTTTTGCAGGAATCTTGATTTCTTTACCATTCTGAGGATTTCTTCCTTTACGTGCAGCTCTTTTGGAAACTGAGAAAGAACCGAAACCAACCAATGCTACTCTTTCACCCTTTGACATTGCTTTGGTAGTAGAACCCACGAAAGCTTCTAAAGCCCTCTTAGCTTCAGCTTTTGTCATTTTTGCATCAGAAGCAATAGCTTCGATCAACTGAGCTTTGTTCATTTTTTTGATTTTTTTAGTTAATACTTAATTTAAAACACCTGCAAATATAAGCCATCTAATATTTTTGTCAAGTGTTTTTTTTCTAAAACCATTGAATATGTTAATAAATCGAGATTTTTGTTAATAACTATGCTATTGAAAACCTTACCTGACAGGGCATTCACACGAAATGCCTTCCGTATCCTTTTAGAAAGTTCAATGAATCCATTGCTTTTCGGCCGGCAATCTGAACCTCGGAAAGAAGAATAAATCCATTCCTGACAGTTATTTTCAAATAGGTCTTTCCATCGCTGCTGATCGTGCCGGGTGATAAAGTGTGTGAGACAATCTCTTGTTGTGCACGGAAAATCTTGATGTAGAAAGAGGTTCCGTCGGCAGCCATAAGTTCAGTAAATGCGCCGGGATGTGGACTCAATCCCCGGATGAAGTTAAATACAGTCAAAGCATCGTTGTCCCAATTGATCCTGCAATCTTCTTTGTGGATCTTTGGAGCCCTTTTTAACGATAGTGTTTCCGGGTCCTTTACCTCCCGCTGCGGGATGGATCGCACATTCCCGGATTCAATGGCTTTTACAGTCTTCAACACGAGCCGGGAACCGGCTACCATTAGTCTGTCGTGAAGTTGTCCTGCAGTTTCCTCAGCAGGGATCGTTACCATCTCACTAAAGATGATATTCCCGTTATCAATCTTTTCATCAAGGAAAAATGTAGTGACACCCGTTTCCTGTTCCCCGTTGATCAGGGCCCAGTTAATAGGCGCAGCCCCACGGTATTGTGGCAATAAAGAAGCATGAAGGTTAAAGGTCCTCAACCCCGGAAGCGACCAGATTTCCTTTGGCAGTATGCGAAAGGCAACTACGACCTGGAGATCAGGTTTAATAGACCTTAGCTGATAGTAAAAGTCCGGATCCTGAAGGTTGACAGGTTGTAAGAAGGGAAGATTATGATTGATTGCAAATTCCTTAACAGGCGAATAATGAATCTTAAGTCCTCGTCCTGAAAGTCGATCCGGTGCAGTGATCACACAGGCAATTAGGTATCCTGCATCGACAAGGCTCTGCAATGATGCCACTGCAAATTCAGGTGTCCCATAAAAAACAATTCGTGGAAAAGTCTTCATATTCCTGGATAAAAAAATTGCCTGTATTTACAGGCAATTTACATCATTTTTTATGATCCCGTACAAAAAGATATGTTACTTCATTTCCGGGATCCTTTATTTTTTAACCAGGCCATTCATCCTGGCAATATACTTGTCAATATCACGTCCTTCAGAGGTCCTGCCAAAGTCAGTCTTGATCCGCATATAAGTTTTCAACGCAAGATCATTTTTCCCTTCAAGTTCATAAGCCATTCCTGCTTTCATGAGGAACATGGGAGAAGTCAAGTCGTTCCTTCTTTTATTGGCAGCCTTCAGATAATAGTCTATGGCTTTATCAGTATTGTTCAATTCCATGTATGCATCGCCAATAGCCCCGATTGCCATTGGGGCAACCAATTGATCACTGGAACTAAATTTATTCAGTTGATCAATTGCATTCTGGAATTCACCTTTCTTAAGATAACAGATCCCTGCGTAGTAATGCGATAGATTTGCCGATTTTGTAAATTTATATTGATCGATAATATCAAGGAAACCGAGATAGTTGCCATCTCCCTTTAATGCCTTGGTAAGTGAATCAGTCTCGAAGTATTTCTCAGCCATAAACATCTGCGACTGTGCCTCTTTTTCCCTTGGGGCGAGGTAAATCTTTTTAAATCCAAAGTAACCGAGAACTACCAGGATGATTGCACCAATAACGATCAGTATTATCTTCTGGTTCTTTTCAATAAATTGTTCGGTCTTACTGAATGCTTCCTCAACAGCTACAATTCTTTCCTCTGTTTTATCGGTTTTTTTTGCCATAGTACTTCATTGATTTGAGGCGCAAAGTTATTTTTTTTTCTTGATACCAAGCCATATACCTTTGATTTTTTTACATTTGCCGTTTGTCGACAATGCATTAAAAAAAATGAATAACGATGTTAATCTAAGTTTTGTTGAAAAACAACAATTATATTCCTTTCTTTCAGGATTCATTTCAGAGAACAAGAAAAATAAATTTGAAGAGATCATTCTTCAGCGCACCCGTTATATCACCGTGGTACTGGAAGATATTTTTCAACCCCATAATGCCAGCGCAGTGCTTCGTTCCTGTGATTGTTTTGGGGTTCAGGATGTTCATATTATCGAAAACAAAAACAAATATGAGATCAATCCGGATGTTGCATTAGGGTCGTCGAAATGGTTGAGCCTCTACAAGTATCATGAGACAAAAAACAATACAAAAGCTTGCCTTCAGCAGCTTAAGGATAAGGGATATCGCATAATTGCAACTACTCCGCACAAGAATGACACTTCACCGGAAAAGCTTTCATTGGATCAGAAAATCGCATTAGTGTTCGGCACTGAAATGAATGGGCTTACAACAGACGTTCTGGAAATAGCAGACGGATATGTCAGGATCCCTATGTATGGGTTCACTGAGAGTCTTAATATTTCTGTATCTGTTGCACTTCTTTTATGGAGTATCATTGAACGTCTGCACAATTCTGAAATTCCCTGGCAAATATCCGGGTCAGAAAGTCTGGATATCCGGATCGCCTGGTCAAAAAGTATTATAAAAAAAGCAGATCTCCTGGAAAAGGAGTTTCTCCGGAAAATTGCTAGCGACATTCAGTAAGTTGAGTTTTTTTTCTAAATTTGCAAGGAAAGATGTAAATAAACTAACAGAATCAATATGGGAAAAGGAGATAAAAAAACAAGAAGAGGAAAAATCGTCATTGGATCTTACGGTGTAAGAAGGAGGCGTAGAATTAAAAAATCAGCAGCTATTACTGGTAAAGTGGCAAAAACTAAACCCGTGAAAGTTACAGAACAGAAGCAACAGAAAATTGCTGAAGAGCCAGCAATAGTGGTTGAACCTTTGATCGTTAATGAACAGGTCATTGCAAATGTGCCTGTGGAAGTCCCTTCCGTTGAGGTTAAAATCCCCCTGGATGTCAAGCCTGCCAAATCGACCGTAAAAAAAGCCACTGCAAAAAAAACCGTAAAGAAAGTGGAAAAGCAGGAAAAACCTGAATCAGACGAAATAAAACCAAAGGTCGAGAAACAGGAGAAACTTGAATCAGGCGATGTAAAACCAAAGGTCGAAAAACAAGAGAAAACCGGATCAGGAGAAATAAAACCGAAGACCAAAACCAAGAAGAAGGCTGCTGAACCAGTTAATGAAAAAGAAAAACCTGTTAAAGAATAATGTCGAGATATCATAACATGATTCATCCTTTATAATCAAGCGCCTGGCTTATTGAGATTTGCCAGGCGCTTTTATATTCAGACATATGTTGCAGCATTATTTCCCTTCTCTGAAAGCAGCTCAGCTTGAACAGTTTGAACATCTTGGTACACTGTACAGGGACTGGAATGAAAAGATTAATGTGATCTCCCGGAAAGACATTGACAGCCTTGAAGTTCACCATATTTTACATTCACTCTCTGTTGCAAAGATCTTCTCCTTTAAAGCAGGCACCAGGATATTGGATGCAGGCACAGGTGGTGGACTTCCTGGATTGCCACTCGCTATTTTTTTCCCAGAAGTGGAATTTACGCTGGTCGATTCGATAGAGAAAAAGATCGGTGTCGTAGAAGTAATTCGTTCCGAACTTGGTCTCACCAATGTAAAACCAATAAGAATGAGGTTTGAGAGGATAAAGGATGAATATGATTTCATAACCGGGAGGGCTATCACAAAACTTCCTGATTTTTATAAAATACTACATAATAAAATATCGAGCAATTCCTTACATTCTTTTCCTAACGGGATTATTTACCTGAAAGGCGGCGATTTCAAGGAAGAACTTGCTGACATGATTCCTGAATACCGGATCTATCGACTTTCAGATTATTTTACTGAGGAATTTTTCAGGACCAAGAAGTTGGTGCACCTTTACGAATTATCGCTTCATTAAATTTTGATTTTCAATTTAATATAATAAATGAACCATCGGGGTGGAAAATATTCATTGTCCATTTCATAGATTTTTCATTAATTAGCCGAAAATTTCCATCGTCATTCAAATTAAAAAGGAGGAATTTATGGCCGAACACAGAAAGTACGTTCCCTTCGTCTCGGCGGAGACAAATATGAAAGAATTTACCATCCGGGCCCTCATCATTGGTTTGTTCTTTGCTGTCATTCTCGGTGCAGCCAATGCATACCTCGGGTTAAGGGCAGGTATGACAATTGCAGCAACATATCCGGCAGCCGTCCTGGGCATGGCGATCCTGAAATTATTAAAAGGCTCGATCCTGGAAGAAAACTTTGCCCGTACAGTAGGTTCCATAGGAGAATCTGTCGCTGCCGGTGCAATTTTTACATTACCCGGATTTTTCGTTTCCGGCATCTGGCCGGAATTTTTTACTGTGGGTCATTATATCACATCGACACTGATTCTTATCGCAGGTGGTGTTTTGGGGATCATGTTCGTTGCTCTCCTCAGAAGGGTGATGGTGGAAGATGCCGAGCTCCCCTTTCCTGAATCAATTGCAGCCTCGGAAATCCATAAGGCCGGACAGTCCGGTGCAGGTGGTTCGAAATTCCTCTTTGCCGCCATGGGATTTGGTGCATTGGTAAAAATCCTTGGTGAACTGAGGTTGTTTCAATACCTCTGGGAAAAGTTCGTTATTTTCGGGAAACAGACCATAACGGGCACGGTTTTCCAAGGCAATGGAGGTATGTTGCTAAGTTCACCTGGCGTCAGCCCTGCATACATGGGTGTGGGTTATATCATTGGACCCAGGCTGGGTGCTTTGAATTTCAGTGGCGGATTACTTGCATGGGGGCTTATGGCACCGATGATCATGTATTTCCTGATGCCCAGTGTAAACTTGCACGATTGGGCCCAATTTCTTATGACTAAGGATGCAACCCTTACTATGGATACTGCAATGGGTAAAGTCACCGATCCAAGCTACCAGATCTTCCAGATCTGGAAATTCATCATCCGACCGATTGCCATTGGTGGTATGCTTGTGAGTGCGGCATTTACATTATTTAAGATGAGGAAAAGTCTGAGCACCGGCATCGCACGGTCTGTCAAAGACGTGAAGAAAGCAGCCAGCGGAATTGATTCCCATGTGCCAAGAAATGAAAAAGATATCAGTTTTGGTTGGATCATGGTTGGAATTGCGATTGTTGCTATTCTTACTTTCAGCATTACCTATTTTATTTTTAAAACGAACCTTCTTATTGCTATTGTTGCAGCAACTGTCATGATCATCCTGGCATTCTTCTTCGCCTCTGTATCCGGCTATCTTGTAGGGATAATGGGATCATCAAATAACCCGATCAGTGGCCTGACGCTGACTGCTTTGGTTGTCACGGCCCTGATCCTTGTAGCTTTAGGCGTTAAGGGTGACGCAGGAGTCGCAACAGTTTTAGGTGTGG
>Ga0181533_1000242_pt1 | contig 72104 bp, 70 predicted proteins | sample PEATcosm2014_Bin_45_FD_119772 | JGI IMG/M metagenome (GOLD analysis project Ga0181533, IMG submission 119772) | Peatland microbial communities from MTU Mesocosm Facility, Houghton, MI, USA - PEATcosm2014_Bin11_60_metaG | ecosystem: Environmental > Terrestrial > Soil > Wetlands > Peat | place... | reverse complement strand
TGGATCGTGAGGGATTCCACGTGGCTGTCATAGAAGAGATAATTAAATCGACTCCCATGGGCCTTGTACGTGACCCATCCTTCGTTGACAGCGGTGCCGCCGTTGCTCTGCGGCGGATTTTGGGAATCCAGTTGGTACATCACGCCCCAATTCCCAGTCCCGACAGGACCAATACAGACGCAAGGCCAGACATTGCCGACGGAATCATAGCTGTTGGGCTCCTCGACGAGTATGAACGCGCCGGAGGGATCTTGCACGATGCTCGTTTTGTAGCCCTTCGCGCTCCAATCGACGGTTGGGTCATTAACCCAATAGATGCCAACCCCCATGACGATGGTCGGCAAGGGATAAGTCGCCGGGTTGCCCGTGTTTACCTGCACCTGGCTTGAGTAGCCGGAACCGCACGCGACCATCGCATAGGACCTGAGCGCGTTCCACGGTGGGTTCCCCATCCAGCTCGTTTTCAGGAGTTTCCCGGGCGGATCGGTGCAGCAATATTCCACTTTAGGGCCCATTTCGATGGGCAGCCAACCATTGGTCAACCACGCATCGGAAGCATTGCCGCCAATATAGCGGTGAATATACGTGTCCCACGTAATTTGACTGTTGTTAGCTCCAGCCATACCGGCGGGCGGATACATCTCATTTTGGTCGCCGGCGAAGTTCATGATGCCGATTCCAAGCTGCCTCAGGTTGTTGAGACAGGACGCCCGACACGCCTTGGATCTCGCCGCGGCCAATGCGGGAAGCAATAGAGCCGCCAATACGGCGATGATGGCAATTACCACCAATAGTTCAATGAGAGTAAACGCCCAACGCCCCCGTTTGGGAGTTCGGGGCGGGGATTTGTCCGAGGGTAGTCTGCTGTCGTTTTTCATAAGTCCATCTCTGCTTTCGTTATGCTGCTTTATTTGTCCACCAAAATCACACGCGCTGTGCTGCTAATCGAAAATTTCTTTCCCGCCGGCGGCGCGGGCACCTGCACGTGGGATTGGGCAACCCATTCCTCAAAACTCTTCGGCAACCCGCTTCTGCTGTTCATCATCCATGAGCGCAGTTTAATGGTGAGCTGGTTCAGATCCACAGGCGCCGCCTGGTCCGCAGGGGCGGCGGCTCCCGGCTGAGTTTCCGTAACGGCAACAGGCGCCCCGGGCGGAGCCTCGGGAGGTACCGTCGCCTGAGGATTCTCTGCATTGCTCGGGGTCGTGGTCTCAGTGGCTGCGGTGTTTTGTTGCTCCGCCGATTGCTTCTTGCCGCAACCGGAGATGCATGCGATAACCAACGATGCCAATAACAGTGACAATGTTCGTTTCATGCAAACATACATTGGCCGGAATCCGCCCGGATTCAAGCCCAATTTGGCTTTTGCCCCTGTCCTCAGTTTTCATGACAGGCGATTTCACAAACATCAAAGCCCCGATCCGGCTGGCCGCGCGCACAGCTCTGATCGCCAAGCTCAAGGCCGCCATGAGCGTCGCTTTAGCCTGTTTCCATATCGGCGTAAGTGGTTGCTGCAAAGTATCTTTCATGGTTCGTGACATCGGTTGGGCATCCATGTTCCCGGGGTAAAAGCTTCGATTTCCGTTTTTTGATTTTTGATACAACAGGCTCCGCCTCGTATGCTGCAGTTAAGCAAGCGGTGATTATCACTGCAATCCAGGACCCGATTGAAAAGCCGAAAACCGTGGAAGAGTCAGACACGCTGGTCATCAACGAGATTTATCCGAGTCTGCAGGGGGAAAGCACCTTCGCCGGGTTGCCCTGCATTTTTGTCCGCCTCACGGGGTGCCACCTCCGCTGCTCCTATTGCGACACCGCTTATGCATTCAGCGAAGGCAGGCGCATGGGGCTGGCGGACGTTTGCCGTGAAGTGGGGCGGCTGGCAAAGCCGTTCCGTGAAAGCGTCACGGCCGCCGCAGTAACGAAGCCCAAATCCAGGTCCGCAGTGAGAGATGCCAGGGACGATCCGCCTCCAGCCGAGCCTGCGCTTCGAACCTCGAACTTCGCGCTTCCCCTCGTCGAAATTACCGGCGGCGAACCGTTGCTCCAGAAGAATTGTTTGTCCTTGATGAAACGCCTGTGTGATGACGGATTCACCGTGTTGCTCGAAACCAGCGGCGCCCTTGACATTTCAACGGTGGACCCGCGCGTGCGACGGATCATGGACCTGAAATGCCCCAGCAGCGGGGAAGCGGACCGCAATCGCTGGGAGAATCTCGCGCACCTGAGGCCGACAGACGAACTCAAGTTGGTGATCGGCACCCGGCAGGATTATGAGTGGGCGAAACGGCAGATGGCAGCGCACAGGCTGGGCTCGATTTGCCCGTTGCTGTTCTCATGGGTCCACCCGCTCGCGCCCGCGCAACAGCACAAATCCCTGAAGAGAATTCCGGCCGGGCAAACGCCGATGTCACGCCGGGAGCTGGCGGAGCAGATCATCGCCGACGCGCTGCCGGTGCGTTTTCAGATCCAGATGCACAAAGTGATCTGGCCCCCCGACCGGCGCGGAGTTTAGACAAACACGGATGAACATGGACCAAACTCAGCGCGGCATAGCCGCAACCAAAGCCACGGGCCGTCTAAGATCAGTCGTGTTGCCTGGCACTGCGGGCGTTTTGACGCGCCGCGCCGGATTGATTCGTGGTTAGAATGAATACACGCCGGATCCTCAGTCTCCTGCGCCGATACGAATCGCGCAACGTAACGTTCGTCGAACCCGACGGCTCATGGCCCATCGTTTGGGAACGCGCCCGGGGGGTGCACGTCTGGGATACCGGCGGAAGGAGATACCTGGATTTGACCGCGGCATTTGGCGTCGCGGCGGCCGGTCACGCCAACCCGCGGGTGGTCAAAGCCGGACGGCGACAGATGAGTCGGCTGCTGCACGCGATGGGCGACGTGCATCCGCACGAAGGGAAGGCCAGACTCGCCCGGGAATTGAGCCGGATTACCTTCGAGCGATGGGCCGTGGCCGCGAATATGAATTCGCGGCCAACTCCGCCGATCAATGGCAATGGCCGCCGGTTTGCATCGGCGGCTGCCGGGAAAGTCATCTTCTGCAATTCCGGTTTTGAAGCGGTCGAGGCGGCGCTGAAGACGGCGACGCTGGCGACGGGCAAACCCGGAGTGATCGTGTTTGAAGGGGCCTACCACGGGCTGGGCTATGGCGCCTTGAACGCGACGCACCGTGAACATTTTCGCGGGCCGTTCCTTTCGCAGCTTCGCCAGTTCGGACACTTCGTGCCGTTTCCCAAAGTGGCGGCGCCTCCCCGGCGGCCTCCGACTGGAAAAACAGGTTCAACGGACGCCCCGGCGCCAGACGAACAATATGCCCGCGCCGCTTTGGAACAAGTCGAGGCCCGGATTCGCCGCATTCTCCGCCGCGACCGGATCGGCGCGATACTCGTCGAGCCGATCCAGGTGCGCGGCGGCATCCACATCCCGCCTCCGGAGTTCCTGCCGTTGCTACGCCGGATTTGCAGCGAGCACAAGGCAGTGCTGATTCTGGATGAGATTTACACCGGCTTGGGCCGCGCCGGAAAATGGTTCGCCTGTGAGCACTCCGGCATCGCGCCGGACATCCTCTGCCTCGGCAAAGCCCTCACCGGCGGGTTCCCGCTCTCGGCCTGCGTCGGTCGCGCCGACCTCATGGACAAGGCGTGGCCCGCCTCCAGCGGAGAGGCCATCCACACCAGCACTTTCCTGGGACATCCGGTCGGTTGCGCCATGGCGCTGGCGCAAATCCAGGAGATCCGGCGGCTCAAACTGGTGCCGCGCAGCGCGGCACTCGGCGGATTTTTGCTCAACCTCCTCCAATTTGAAATCTCAAATCCCAAATTTGAAATCATCCCGCGCGGGCTTGGGCTTCTGGCCGGGCTCGAACTTCGACTTCGGGATGGTTCGCCCGCGACTTCGCAAACGATCCGTGTCATCAAAGCGATGCTGCGGCGCGGCTTCATTCTGCTGCCGGAAGGCGAACACGGCAATGTCATCAGCTTTACGCCCCCGCTGACCATCTCCCGGTCGCAGTTGGAAAAGACCGTGAAGGCGCTTGCGGAGGTTCTAGCCACGGATGGCTGAGTTCGTTAAAATGTCAAATCGTTACCCCCTTGAACCGGGCCACCGTCATGCCGATTCAACGATTCGACGATTCGACGGTGTAACGAGTTGACAAGTTGATGAAACTGTCTGAAATCCGCGAATGGCTGGCGCAGAATGGGATTCAGCTCACCAAATCCCTCGGCCAGAATTTCCTGCATGATGCCAATCAAGTCCGGCGCATTGTGGAGGCGGCCGAATTGACGTCGCAGGACAAAGTTCTCGAGATTGGCCCGGGTCTGGGATCCCTGACCGAACGGCTGCTGGAGCAGGCCGGCGAGGTCCTGGCGATTGAAAAGGATGCCAGACTGGCGGAGGTTTTGGAGGCGCGGTTTGCGACGTTGCGTCCGGATGATGGAGGGCACTGCTCCGTCGGTGCCCTGAAATCCAGGGCGGCGCCCCAGCGCTGCCCTCTGCACCTGCATTTGCTCCGTGACGACGCGCTGGCTTACTTGAAGCGCGAACCGCGCGACTGGAGCCGGTGGAAGCTCGTCGCGAACCTGCCTTATTCAGTCGCCTCGCCCATTCTGGTGGAATTGGCCTGTGGCCGGCGCGCGCCGCAGCGGATGGTCGTTACCCTGCAACGGGAAGTGGCGAACCGGCTCATGGCGCAACCGGGCGACAAGGATTACGGCCTGCTGACGTTGCTGATCCAACTGGATTTCGAACCGCAGGGCTGGTTCAAAATCCCGGCCGGCTGCTTCTTCCCGAAGCCTGGCGTCGATTCGGCATGCGTCCGCCTGGTCCGCCGCCAGCACCCGCTGCTGCCGCCGGACCAAAGGGAAACCTTCACCCGCATCGTGAAGCGAGGCTTTTCACAAAGGCGAAAGACGATGCTGAAGCTCTTGAAAGAGGCCTGGCCGGTGGAAGCACTGGCACGGGCGTTCGAGCAACTGCAACTTCCCGCGACGATCCGCGCGGAAGCCGTGACGCTGCCGCAATTCGCCCGCCTTTCCGAGCTTCTCCGGGACTCCGCCTCTCCGCGCTGAATGAAGAAGCGGCCCGGAGAGTTCGCGAGCGCGTTTGGGATGATATGGGAGAAATGGAGTGATGCCGTGAGGCAGTTCTGGAGAAATGGAAGGTGCAAGACTTTGTCCCACGTGCGACAAAGTTTTGCCGGCCTTCTCCCCCGGCGACGGCATCAACCCCGTGGCCCGACTTGCGATCCCGCCGGCCGCTCCACCAGGTGCAACAGGTTCCCTTCCGGATCCTGGAAGAACAGCACCCGTCCGCCCCCGCCGGCCGGCTTGATTTCCTGGTGGAAAGCGGCGCCGCGTTTCTCCAGTTCCCCTCTCGCGGCTTCGATGGAATCCACGCGCAAGGCGATGTGGCGCCACCCGTTGAGCTGGTTGTTGCCGGTCTCCGGCAGGGCGCAGTCACCCGCGTAGATTTCGATCATCACCCCGCCCGGGACCGCGAGGAGAAACATCGGCGGCGACCGGCCGTTGTCGAAGACGACCCTTGCGCCAAGCACGCGCACGTACCAATTCTTTAAAGTTGCGGGATCGCGCGCCGATAAACCCAGGTGTTCGAGCGTGAAGTTCACGGGGGATCTTTAAGCGGATTTCCGCTTCAGCTCACGCTATTTTTGCGCCGGGAATCGTGGTGAGTCGCGGCTCCCTCGGGTGTGGGCCAGACTCCCGGCGAGCCACAGCGGTGACGAACTCCGCGGTTCCGGCTCGCGCGGACGCTTGCCCCGACAATATGTGGTCAGGCTGAATCGCTAAATCTCGCGGTGGCCGCGCTTGACCTGCGGTGGCGCCTTCGCTACGTTGCGAAATAGAGAATACATCGCTTATGCAAGATTTCCTGGTTCCAATGGTCGTCGAGCAAACCGGACGGGGCGAACGCGGATACGATATTTATTCACGTTTGCTGGTGGATCGGATTGTGTTCCTGGGGACGCCGCTGGACGACATGGTGGCGAATCTGATCATCGCGCAACTTTTGTTTCTACAGATGACGGACCCCAAAAAGGACATTCACCTTTACATCAATTCGCCTGGCGGCAGCGTGACGGCGGGGCTGGCGGTTTACGACACCATGCAGTTCCTGACGTGCGATGTGAACACCTACTGCATCGGCCAGGCGGCGAGCATGGCCGCGTTGTTGTTGTGCGGCGGCACCAAAGGCAAACGCTATGCGCTGCCCAATTCAAACATCATGATTCACCAGGTGCTGGGCGGCGCCGAAGGGCCGGCCAGCGACGTCGAAATCCGCGTCCGTTACATGCTGAAACTGAAACAGCGTTTGAACAGCATTGTGGCGAAGCACACGGGCCGATCGGTCGAGCAGGTGGAGAAAGACTGCGATCGTGACAACTTCATGAGCTCGGAAGAAGCCAAGGCTTACGGCCTGGTGGACGAGGTCGTGCAATCCCGCAAGGAAATTCCCGGACTGACCGAAAGGGCCACCAGCCTGCTCGACAAGAAAGAATAGCCGCGTGGCGCGCCCGACCAACATCACCCTGTGCAGTTTTTGCGGCAAATCTCACGCCGAAGTCAAAAAACTCATCGCCGGACCGGGGGTGTACATCTGCGACAACTGCGTGGTTCTCTGCAAGAACGTGTTGGACAAGGAACTGGCGATGGCGGCCAAAAAACACCGGCCTCGCATCAATGTTCCCAAGCCGGCGGAGATCAAGCGCCAGCTCGACAAATTCTGCGTGGGGCAGGAGCATGCGAAAAAAACCCTGGCCGTCGCGGTCCACAATCATTACAAGCGCATCCTGCAGGAATCGACGGCGTGCGAGGAGAACGAGGAGAAGGAAGCCGATCCGGCCTCTCCCCGGGATCCCCACGCCGACGTGGAGATCGAGAAGAGCAATATCCTCATGATGGGTCCGACCGGCTCGGGCAAAACCCTGCTGGCGCGGACGCTGGCGCAGATTCTCGATGTCCCGTTTGCCATTGCCGACGCGACGACGCTCACCGAAGCGGGGTATGTGGGCGAGGACGTCGAGAACATCATTCTGCGATTGCTCCAGAACGCCGATTACGATGTGAAACGCGCGCAACGGGGCATCGTTTACATCGACGAAATCGACAAAATCGCGCGCAAAACCGAAAATGTGTCGATCACGCGGGATGTTTCCGGCGAAGGGGTGCAGCAGGCGCTGCTTAAAATCCTGGAAGGCACCGTCTGCAATGTGCCGCCGCAGGGCGGGCGCAAGCATCCCCAGCAGGAATATATCCGGGTAAACACGTCGGACATTCTGTTCATTTGCGGCGGCGCCTTTGTGGGGCTGGAACGAATGATCCAGCGCCGGCTCGGCAAGAACATCATGGGCTTCCGCGCCGTGGAAGAAGGCTACAAGACCGCGGCGATCGAACGGCAGGAAGTGCTCCAATATGTCGAGCCGGAGGACTTGTTGACGTTTGGCTTCATTCCCGAATTCGTCGGCCGCCTGCCCATGGTCACCGTGCTGGCGGAGCTGGTCGAGGACCAGTTGGTTTCCATTTTGACGGAAACGAGGAACGCGCTCACCAAGCAATATTCAAAGCTGATGGCCATGGAAGGCGTGGAACTGGAGTTTTCAACCGATGCGCTTCACGAATTGGCGGCGCAAGCGATCAAGAAGGGCACCGGCGCGCGCGCCTTGCGCAGCCTGCTGGAAAAACTGATGCTGGACGTGATGTTCGACGTGCCGAGCAGTGACGACATTCTCCACATCAAGATTACCCGCCCCGTGGTGCTCGGCGAAACCAAGCCGCTGATCCGACGAAAGACGGACAAGGCGGCGGCTTGAGAAAAAAGGTGTCAAACCGGCCGAATTTGAGGAACCTGTCCTCCATGGTCCGCCCGCTTCTGGTTTTTGTTCCGTTGACGGTGTTGCTGGCCGCAGGGTGCAGCAAGTCATCCGAGGAGGCTCTCCCGCTTTACACTCATGAAATTCTGGAGAGCAACCGGCAGATATTCCAGCTCAAAGGCCTGATCGTGGAAGTGAAACCGCTTGAAAAATCGGTGACCATCAAACACGAGGAAGTTCCCGGTTATATGGCCGCCATGACCATGCCGTTTGAGGTGAAGGACACCAACATGCTGACAGGGCTTGAGGCGGGAGATCCAGTTTCGTTCCGCCTGATCGTCACCGATACCTCCGGCTATATCGATCGGATCCAGAAGGCCGGGCCGAAGACAAACGCGCCGCCGACCACCGGCCCGTTCCGCCTGGTTCGTGATGTCGAGCCGCTCAAGGTGGGTGATCTGTTGCCGGAATATCATTTTACGAATGAGCTCCGCGAGCCCTTCAGCCTCTCCGAGTTCAAAGGCCAGGCGCTGGCGATCGAATTCCTGTTTACGCGTTGTCCTTTCCCGACCTTTTGCCCGCTCATGGCGGACAATTTCGCGGCCGCGCAGACGAATCTGCTGGCCATGACCAACGGCCCAACAAACTGGCGCCTGCTCACCATCTCATTCGACCCGGAATTTGACACGCCCGAGGTGCTCAAAACCTATGCCGAAAACCATCACTATAACCCCGCCCGTTGGACGTTCGCGACCGGCGAATTGATGGACATCACCGCTCTCGGCGAGCAATTCGGCCTCGCCTTCTGGCGCGATGAAGCCGGCAGCATCAGCCACAACCTGCGCGTGGCCGTCATTGACGCCTCCGGTCGTGTGCAGAAAATCCTCACCGGCAACCAGTGGACGCCGGATGAACTGGTGGCCGAACTGGTCAAGGCTGCGGCGGCGGAGAAGTGACCAGGGGCGTCGCGCCAGCGCCGCAGGCGCCCCGTCTTTGCAGCCTGTTGTCAGCCGCCGGAAGCCCGCTCCGCAGGAGCGCCATAAGCCAAATGCCGCTCCTGCGGAGCCAAGGAATCGGCAAAAATCACCTGCAAATCTGCCGCGTCTGCCGCGCGTTCGGAGATGCCGGCGAAGTCACCCCAAATCCACCGGATCAATGTCCACAGTGAGCGTGACATCTTCGGGCAATGCCAGCGACTGGATCAGTTCGGCAAGCTTCCGGCTCAGGGCGCTCATGCGCGGCGTGCGCAACATGATCTGGTAGCGGTAATAAGTTTCGGCGCGCAGCAACGGCGCGGGCGCGGGACCGGCCAGGATCAAGTCTTTGAACACGTTCAAGGCAGGGCGCGTCACTCCGTGCGCGCCGCGGCTCGAAAGCAAATCAGCGGGGGGCAGGGGATTGCCTGCCCTGCCCGTGGTCTGGCTTTCCATCAAAGCCTTTTCCAACTCGCGCTTCAAGTGCTCCGCGCTGAATTTCACCTTGTCCTCGTTCCGCCCTTTCAAGGTGAGCAGCGCGATCCGGCTGAACGGCGGGTATTTCAACGGTTCGCGGAATTCGAGTTCCTGTTCGTAGAAGCCCGCAAAATCGTGCCGCCGCGCGCATTGAATCGCCGGATGAAACGGCGTGAACGCCTGGACGAAAACCTCCCCTTCGATGTCGCCCCGGCCGGCGCGCCCGGCCACCTGGGTGAGCAGTTGGAAGGTCCGCTCGCCGGCGCGGAAGTCGGGCTGATGCAACGCCAGATCGGCGTAGATGATGCCGACCAGCGTTACATTCGGAAAATGCAGCCCTTTGGCGATCATTTGTGTGCCCACGAGTATATCGATCCTGCCGGTCCGGAAATCGCCCAGAATGCGGCGATAATCCTCCTTTCGCTTCATCGCGTCGGAATCCATCCGCTCCACCCGCGCGTTGGGGAACAGCTTTCCGAGGGTATCCTCGACTTTCTGCGTGCCCAGGCCGGCATAACGAATCTGGGGATTCCGGCACTTCGCATTCGGGCAAACCGCCGGAACCGGCTCGTGATGGCCGCAGATGTGGCACAGGAGCTTTTGTTCCTGGCGATGGTAGGTGAGCGACAGGCTGCAATTGGGGCATTGGGCGACGTAACCACAGAGCGGGCACTGCAACGAAGTGGAGTAACCGCGCCGGTTCAAAAACAAAATCGTCTGCTCGCCACGTTCGAGCCGCTGCGTGATGGCTTCTTTGAGCTGAGGCGAAAAAATCGGAACCGACTGTCCTTTGCGCATGGCCTGGCGCATGTCCACGATCCGCACGTGCGGCATTTTCTGGTTGTCGACGCGTTCGGGCAGTTCGAGCAGGGTGTACTTGCCGCTCCTGCAATTGTAGTAGCTCTCCAGCGAAGGCGTCGCCGACCCGAGCACGACCGTCGCGCCTTCCATCCGGCCGCGCATAATGGCCACGTCGCGCGCGTGATAACGCGGCGCTTCCTCCTGTTTGTAGGTGGGCTCGTGCTCTTCGTCCACGATGATCAGGCCGAGTGGCTCCACTGGCGCAAAAATCGCGGAGCGGGCGCCGATCACGATTCGCGCGCGGCCCTGGCGGATCTTGTGCCATTCGTCGTGCCGTTCGCCGGCGGACAAATGGCTGTGCAGAACTGCCACCCCGGTTTGCAGCGGCCCCGTGCTGAACCGGGCTTTGAATCGCTCGACAGTCTGGGGGGTGAGGGAAATCTCCGGCACCAGCACGATCGCCCCTTTGCCGAGGTTCAATGCCTGGGCGATCGCCTGGAGGTACACCTCCGTCTTGCCACTGCCGGTCACGCCGTGGAGCAGGAAGACAGAGGTCGGAGGTCTGCCATCTGGCTTCTGACTTCTGACCTCTGACATGCGGTTCGTGATTGCCTCCAGTGCCTTCGCCTGGGCCGGATTCAACAGCAGCGGCGACGTGGGCAAAATGCGCTCCCGCGCGTAAGGATCGCGCTCCGAAATCTGCGGAGCGATCACCACCAATCCCTTGTCCTCCAACCGGCGAAGGGTCGCGGCCGTCGTTTCGGCCAGCTCGAGCAGCTCCCGCAATGGCATTTCGCGCCGTTCCTCGAGGATGTTCCAGATTTCGCGCTGGCGCCGGGGCAACTTCGGCAACTCGCCGGCAAAAGGCAGAACCCGGACGCAAAGCCGCTCACGCCAGCCGGCGCGCTCTTTACGCACCGCTTCAGGCAGCACGCTTTTGAGCGCAATTTCCGGCGCGCAGCAATAGTAATCGGCGATCCAGCGCGCGAGCTGCAACACCTTGGGGGTGACCAACGCTTGCGCGCCGATCACCCGGATGATGGATTTGAGCCTGGTCTGCGCCGATTCCTCCGCCAGCGCGGTCACACAGCCCAGCAGCTTGCGCGGGCCGAACGGCACCTGCACACGGCTGCCCACATCAACCTTGCCCGCCAGTTCGGGCGGGACCAGGTAATCAAACTCCTTTCGAAGCGCAAGTTCCAGTGTGACGCGGGCGATCATTCCGAGGTTGAGGGTTGAGCGTTGAGGGTTGAGTGTCAAGTATCGCTCCGCTGCGAAAACCGGGCCGAACGTTCGGCCTCGGCCTCGTCGTCGTGCTCCTCCTCGATTCTGAACACCGCCCAATACGAGGAGGAGAACGATTTCATTGCCGCGTGAATTCTTTCGACCGGTGCCGCCCGATGAGTTAAAAGTGAACGATGAAACGGCGCTGGATTTGGCTCTCGTTGGGATTGCTGCTCGCCGGGGCCGCTGCGTACGTCTGGCGCGAAGCCCGCCGGGAAAGGAAATTCGAGCCGCAACTGCGCGCCGCGGCGCAGCGCTACGGCGTCGATCCACTGCTCGTCAAGGCGGTCGTGTGGCGCGAGAGCCGGTTCAACCCGGGTGCGCGCGGGGCCAGCGGCGAAATCGGCCTGATGCAGGTCCAGGAAGTCGCGGCCCAGGAATGGGCGGACACGGAGCGCATTGGCTCTTTCGCGCACGAACAGTGTTTCAACCCGGACACCAACGCGCTGGCCGGCGCGTTCTACCTTTCCAAACTGCTGAAACGTTACGCCGGCACGGATAATCCCCTGCCTTATGCGCTGGCCGACTACAATGCCGGCCGCGGCAACGTTTTGAAGTGGAACACGGGAGCCGCGACGACCAACAGCGTCCAGTTTCTCGCCCAAATGAGCTTTCCGGGGACAAAAGCTTACGTCAAATCCGTCCTGCGGCGTTACGCCTTCTACCGGTTCCTCTTTCGCCTCGGCTGGAGGTGAACAAATTTACGAGTTGCGATTCACGAGCGGGTGCGCGCCTTCAGGCAACGCGCCAATCGTTAATCGCAAGTTCCAGCTCAATCCTGCGAAATTTCCCGCAGTGCCCGCTCCAGTTCCTTTCGCAGAACCTCGCGGTCCGCGTCGGAGGCGTCGCGCGGGACGCGGATGGGTTTGCCGATGGAAACCTGGCAGCGGGCGAAGGGCAATGGTATTTGGAAGCGATCCCAGCTTCGGGCGCGGACTTTCCAGTTCAGGTGATAGGAAACCGGCACGATGGGCAGGCCGGTGAGTTGCGCGGTGGAAATCACGCCCTCCTGCACCTGGTAACAGGGACCGCGCGGGCCGTCGGGCGTAATGGCCAGATCGTAACCGGCCTGCCCCCAGGAAACCATTTCGCGCAAGGCCTGCGGCCCCCGCCGGCTGGACGATCCTCGCACCGGCTGGACGCCGAACAATTCGAGAATTCGCGTCAGGAAACCTCCATCCCGGCTCGCGCTGACCATCGCCGCCAGACGTCGATCCCCAGCCTCGCTCACGATGTAACGCCGATACATCATCAGGGAGAGCGCCAGCCGATTGTGCCAGATCGCAAAAATCAACTTCTCATGATGCAAGTCCCTCAGGAAAGCGGGATCGTCTTTCGGCTCGTAGCGCACGGTGGCGGCGACGCACCGGATGAGCGCATGAACCAGCCGGGCCGCCATCTGCTGAGGCCACCGCGCCTGGTGGGGAATGACGACGCCGGACTTGCCCTTGTTCGGCGCCACCGGACGATTTTCGGACGCGTTACTCACTCCCGCCATCACGCTCCCTTTCTCAAACACGCGCGCACGAGGTTTTCCACCGTGGCTTGCGGACCCAGCGCGGCCTGGGCCTGGCGCACCGAATCATGGGCTTCGACCTGTTTGAACCCGAGCGAGATCAATGCCAGGACGGCGTCATTGATGCGTTGTTCGTCCGCGGACAGGCCGCGCCGGGCGCTGGCTGCTTCCCACGCGCCCGCCATGCCGATCTTGTCCTTCAACTCAACCACGATGCGCTCGGCCGTCTTTTTGCCGACACCGGAGATTTGCGAGAGCGCCCTCACGTCTCCGCCGGCCACCGCGCCGCGAAAGGCGATGACGCTGATGCCGCTCAGAATGTTCAGAGCTGTTTTGGGGCCGATGCCGCTGACGGTGTTGACCAGCAGCCGAAACAAATCCCGCTCCTCGGAACTCATGAAGCCGTAAAGCGTATGGGACTCCTCGCGAATCACCAGTTGTGTCAGCAAGGTCACTGGCTGGCCCGGCTCCGGCAACCTGGCGAAAGAAGAAAGCGGAATGAGCGCCTCGTAACCGACGCCGTTCACGTCCACAATCACATGGGTCGGCAGCGCTTCAACCAATTTGCCGTGGAGAAAGGTGATCATGGATTTTTGAACCGTTGAACCGTTGGACCGTTGCCGCGGCGGGCGGTTCTGCCAGTCGAATGAATTAACGATTTAGCCATTCAACGATTTAACGTCACCGTCTTTTGCGATTCAAATCCGCCTCGGCGGCGTCAGAGCGTAACGGCCCTGTTCCCGCGCGTGCGTCAGCGCGAGCGCGAGCGCATCAGCCGCGTCCGGAGCCGGCAAAGCGGCGAGATGCAACAGGCGCTGCACCATTCTTGCCACCGCCAGCTTCTGCGCCGCCCCGTACCCAACAATGGCTTGCTTCACTTTGCGCGGAGCGATTTCGCAGACCTCCAGGCCGGCCTCCGCCATCGTTGCCAATGCCGCGCCGCGAGCCTCGCCCATCAGGATCGCCGTCTGCAAGTTTTGCGCGTAGAAGATTCCTTCGACGACACACACGGTTGGCTGGTGTTGCTTGAGGACCTCGCGGAGGGTCTGCACGATGTTCACAAGGCAACGGGAGTGCGGCCAGGCGGGCGGGCAGGAAATTGTGCCGTGAGCGAGCGTGTGCGGATGCGGTTCTGCGAGCCGGATCACGCCGTAACCCGTCCCGCGCAGCGACGGATCGAGCCCCAGAATGATCTGATGCGGGTGGTGGTTCAGGCAGAGTGCCGGCTCCAATGCACGGGCGACCGCGCGCGGCGGGCGGTTCAGACGCTCTTCCATTCGCTTGAGTTGCTGCGCCGTGATGCCCATCGGCCCTAGTCTGCCAACGCCGGACGTCTTTCAAAAGGAGAAAAACCGGGAAACGTTCTTGAACGGGCTGCAGCGCCATCCCGCGCAGCAGGACAGGCGTCCCGCCTGTCTCTGGCATCCCCCCAGACGGCCTCACCGAAAAGATTGAGCGACGGTGCCGGCCGCGACAATATTTGTCGCAGGTGCGACGTTTTTTGTCCCGGCCTGTCGGATCCGGAACAATCACCTCTTCGCCCGATTGGATTCAGCGGTTGTTGCGGGAATTGTCCTGCCTTGAGCCACGCGCGGCGGGAGGCGCGTCGTGGTTAGGTTGTGCCGAGGGCGGCGATTGTACGCGTGAGGGAACGGACAGCGCCGGTTGGGAACGGCCGGGCGGCGCCTGTTGAGCCGGGGGCATCCAGCGTTGCTGTTCTCTGGGTTCCGCCGCCGGGGCCCACTGGAACGTCCGTGTCACAGGTTGGCGCGGCGCGGGCGCTGCGGACGTCGTAAAAGCCATTTGATCCTGCTGAAGGTGCTTCGGAGCCTCTTTTCGGAGAACTTGCCGGCTTGGTGGCTGGGTTTGCGGCTGGACCGGTGGCGGAGATGCGGCGCGGACGAGAGATTGATTCAGTGCCGGTTGCGAGGGCCTCGGCGGGATGGGTTGCCGCCCGTTTATTGAAGAATTCAAACGGTCCTGGCTGCGCTGAATCACCGGCGCCGCCTTCCCGGGTGCCGGTGCGGTGTAGCCAGGGCGCACCCCATTGCGATTCGGGACGGAGCCTGTGTTGTTGAAAGCGGGCGTGGTGTCCACGCGACGCGGCGGGGAGGCCAGGTTCCCGGGCGGCTGACGGGTTGCACCGTTGTCAACAATTGTCGGCGTTCGGGCGGCACCGGAGATGGCGCGGGTGCCAATCCGGGGTCTGATGCCCTGTCCTACCAGTGCGGGGCGGGGAGCCGGCGGGGGCAAATTCGGACGAAAGACGGCCAAACCGCCGCCAGCCCGGTCAAAACGGTTGGCATGAATGCTGGCGGGGTCGGCAGCGTCCTGGAGATGCATCCTGGGGACTTCCCGGTGCGTAGCGGCAACGATGCGGCCGACGGGAATGCCTTGATTGACGATCCTGCCATTCCGTTCAACGATGCCGTGGGCTACGACCGTGCGGTTGAAGAATCCCCGGACCCCTTGCGGCGGCACACGATATCCACGCCAGTGCCGGTCGGTGAAATGATCGAAACCGACAAAGGTGAAAAGATCCGCTGACAACCCGAAACTGAAATCAAAACCGACGTGGCGGCCAAGGTAGGTAAACCCAATCCTTGGCGTGTAGCAGGCTGTGGGCGGCAGAGGCGCCCAGCCACAATGGTCGTGGCCATACCTCCAACTGACCCAAGCCGGTCCCCAGAAGGTGTCCGGCGCCCAGCACCAGCCCCAGCGATGGTGATGAAACCAGCGACCGTAATGAAACGGCGCCCAGCCCCAGGAATAATCCGAAACCCAACACCAGCCGTAGTCCGTGTAAGCCCAGTGTCCCCCTTCGCAGTAGGGTCGCCACGCTGGATTGGCCACCACAACTGTGGGTTGCCAGCACAAGCCATAACCATCGACATTGATCCAGCTCCCGTAGGGCGCCAGCGAGCCGTAGAAATAACTGTAGGAACCATTCACCTGTGTCGGCGGTTGGCCGTTGTCGATAACTTCAGGCGGAGAAGGTTGAGGAACCGCCGTTTCAGTCGGAGCGTTGGGGGCTGGAGACGGACCGGGGCTTTCCGGCGACTGGACCGGTTGGTTCGGTGAGGCGGAACTATCGGCTGAAGATTCCCTGATGCTCTGATCATGCTGAATCATGGCGGTGACCACTGTGCTCGAAACGCCGATGTCGTTGAGATAAATGATCGCATCCGAGCTCAGGTTGAACGTGTGCGGGCAATTCATCACATACGACAGCATCACGTTCTCTTCCAATCCGGCCTGGGCAAGTTTCGCAATTTCAGCAGCCGGACCTGAGATGTTGACGCTCTGTGGCGGGGGCGTCACCGTCGAAACCACTTGTCCCGGGGCCGCTTCGAGCTGCTGCTCCGCAGCTTCCGGGGAAGCCGCGTTGGTTATGGCCGCTATTTCGGCGGCCGGCGGTTGGTTGGTGTCCAACGACATGGCTGGAGCTGAATTCGCAGACTCCTGGTCGTATCCGCCCACGAGCGGCAGCACTGCCAGGGCCAGCCCCTGACTCCATTTCCAGAACATCCCGGTTTTCATAACTTCAGATCAACACACGTCATCTCAAACGGCACGCCAGAAGTTGGACTTGACACCCGCCGTGGTTATTCACGCTCCGCCAGCGACAAAGGGGCGAAGACGGTGGCCGGACGAATCGGTTCCGGCTGACGGAACCACGATGCCAGGCTGACCTTCTATTTCTCTAAACAAAACTTTTCGCTTTCCTTATCACGACAAACAGGGTATGGATGTTGAAAACCGGCACTTTTTCTGCTTTGTGCATGCCGGTTTTTAACGAGTGGTTTTTTTGACCAGTATCAGGCAATCAGGTCATTGCCGCGTCAAGGTATCGAACATGAGTCAAACACAAACAAGTTTGCTGAAAAGGAAGAAGATTTTGGTTGTTGAAGATGAAGCGGATTTTCTGGAACTGCTCCGGCTGCGCTTTAAAGAGGAGGGTTTTGCCATCGCCACAGCCACGAACGGCATCGACGCGGTCAAGAAGGCCCGATCGCTGATGCCTGACCTGATTCTGCTGGATGTGATGCTGCCGGAGCTGGATGGGTTTGCGGTTTGTGAGATTTTGCGGAACGATGCGAGCACTGCCTCCATCCCGATTATCATGGTCACCGGTTTGTGCGGCCAGCTCAGCCGGTATGCGGGGATTGATTCCGGGGCCACGGACTTTGTCACAAAACCGACCACTCCTGACGAAATTGTCTCAAAGGTAAAAGAGCGCTTGCAGGAGCGCTCGCCGCGTTCGGAGGCTTTGCCTGCCGGCAAGAGCCGCCGTTGACGCTGAAACCGGCCGCGCGGAAGAGGTCGGGCGGGTCGTTTCGGACCGGCTCGGCGCGGGCTGGGCTCTTCTGACTTTCCTCGCTGTCCCGATTCTCGCGGTGGACAACCCAATCCGATCTCCGTCTTGACAGACTCCGCGGTTGTTCTGGAGAGGGCTTGCGGCGAACCGTGGGTGGCCATTTCGGCTTTGAAATGATCTTCGTTTGGTTGGGCATTTCCGGCGGAGTTCGCGCCTGCAACGCGGTGCGGCGCGGACCGCGATTTGGGAATGACAATCATGAAGGGCAGGCTACCTTAACGCTTAAAAGGCGATTGAGCGGGCGAGTGCCCCCATAGCTCAAATGGATAGAGCAGCGGTTTCCTAATTCAAGAACGTAAATTTTTCCCATTTTTTCTGACGTGCTCAAAGTATTAAATCACCTTGTCAACATTGGAGATTCTTCACTTTTCTGTTTTCGCTCTCGTTGAAACGATTCGCCTCTTTTTCGCTCAAAAAATGGCAAGTAGTATCAAATGGCAGTATCAGATTTTAGCTTTCGCCCACTTGCCCGTACATGGCTGATTCGCTAACCTCCGCAAGGATGCCGAAGGATTTCGGGGCAGCTTTCGAGCGGATGTAGCAACTAGCCAGTGACTGCTTGGCTATCGTGCTATTATGAAAAATGAAATCATTGGGGTGTTCGGTCTTGGCAAAACTTCCAGCGGCGAAGCCGTGCGACAAGGGAACAAGTTTCTCCACAAGGCATCGCTATTGATCCCGGCGGATGTTGTGGAAAATAAAAAAGGGGCTGCGAAAGCCCCTGTGCAAGAGTTGCGGTTAATGTCAGGCTTGTCTTGCGACTTACGCTCTCTAGCCGACCGATTCTTGCGAACCGCTGACCCGCAGGTTTTGATCTCGTGAAAAGAAATAACCCACTCAAAAAATATGTCAACTGTGGAATACAGGCTTGAACCTTCGCCGACAACCGCCGTGTCTTTTGACTGGAAGAATGATGCGTTTTACACCAGCGCAGTTGTCTTGGGAATTGATATTGGCCTCGAAGGAATTGGCGTTTGGTTGCGAGAGGGGTTGTCACCAATTTATGCACGCACATTTGTTTTTGAGACACCAGATGCCGCGCCGCTGGAAAGCAGACGCGGTTTGCGGGCGGGACGCCGTTGCCGCCAAGCCGAGCAGCGGCGTGAAGTGATGCTAAAAAAATTCTGTGACGACTTTGGCTTGCCGTGGGTTGAAATAACCGACAAAGGACGCGACGATGGGCCGTTTCGCTTCCGCTGGATCGCCACGCGCAAAGACACGGACGGCTTGCGTGACATCCGGGCATTTGCTGCTTGTCTGCGTCACATCATCCGTCATCGTGGGTATGACTGGCACGCGCCGGAAGATGGCGGCGAATATCCATGGGGTGATGAGGCGAAAGCAAAGGATGCGATTGAATGGGCTAAGACGGCATTTTGCCAACAGGAACATGCCGACAAGCTTCTTTACGTCCTGACGGATTGCGGTTGGAATGACAAGGAACGCAAAAGTTTTGAAGCCGCGCTCAATCAAGCCGTGGACAAATACAATACCAAAGGCATTGACGCAGTGCTGGCCGAACATTTTTCCCAGCCCAAAAACAATCTCCGATTTCCCGCCCGTCGCCATAACTTTCCGCGTGAGATGGTTCGGGCGCATTTGGAGGCGATTGTGAAACGCCATCCGCAGTTTCTTGGCGGAGCGGAGCGGGTGGAGTCTGCGTTGAAGCGACTGCATGAAATAATCAATGACCACCGCAAAGAGCCGGGCGCGCTCGCGTTGCGCAAGGTCAACCGTTGCCCGCTGGCAGAAATTTTATTCGATGGTCCGGCACCAAAATGTGATTCAAGCAAAGACCGGCATATCCGCCGATTCAAGCTGCTGGAATTTCTGGCAACCCGCACTTTTGTCACCAAAGATGGGAAGAGGGAATTGGCCAATATGGAAATGTTTCGCTGGTTGCTGGATGATTTGTTGGAGACGGACATCCGCGCTTTGGCATCAAATGGGCAAATCCAGCGTTCGCGTTTGGCCAAGGATGATTTCAAAAAAGAATTTCTCGCCAAACATGATCCAAGTGGTGAAACAAAACTTGCGCGCGATAACCAATCTCACAACGGCGAATACTTCACCCAGCTTACAGATTTGCTCTGGCCGAAAATGTCGGAGTTGGGTGGACGCGCTTCTTTGTGCGGACGCAGCGCTGAAGCGCTATTTGATTATGCTATCAAAGAAGGCTTTGATGCCACCCGCATTGCGTCCCGGCTCAAAGACAAACGCTTTGAGCGCAGTGGAAAGAAAATGAGTTTTTACGAAATCCGGCAGACAGCAGCAGCGGGTTTTGGGATTTACAAGCAGGTTGAATTTTTGCTTGGTCGTTGGAAAAAGAATGCCAAGCCCGGCGACAAGCCCGCCGTTCCCGGCAAACTCCGGCAGATTTTCGCGCAGTTGATCAAAGACGGAATCCTGCCGCCGGATAAGACCGCGCCGGATTTTGTCATTGTTGAAACCGTCGGCGATATTCCGCGCAACAAGGTTCAGGCGAAAGAAATCCAAAAAGAGCAAACCGCCCGTCGTGGTTTCAAAGACAAGCTTCGCGAGCAGTTCAAGGATTTTGAACGCGGCAATTTAAGCCGTGAAGAAGCCAACAAGCGTTTGCTTCTTTACGACCAGCAGCGCGGCATTTGTCCATACACCGGCGATCCGCTCGGCGAAAATCCGCTGGCATTCGACTTGGAAATTGATCACGTCTTTCCCCGTTCACGCGGCGGCATTAGCGAAATGGTGAATCTCGTCCTCACACGCCGCAGCACCAATGGCGAGAAAGGCGAACGAACGCCTTATGAAGCTTTCGGCGGATCAAACAATTCTCCGCAATGGCGGGTCCTTCGAGATCGTCTTCTCAAAATGCAGTGGAACGGACAAAAGCGGGAATTCTTTCTGCGGGCTGAAAACACGCCGCCGGATTGGGGAAACATGACGCGCGTGGCGCAGCTTGCCCGGCAGCTTCGCTTTGAAGTCGCTCGCTGGCTGGAAATTGCTGATGACGATGCCGAGGTGCGCCGTCGTGTCGGCACGCCGACGGGATACCAGACCAGCGTTTGTCGCGAATCGTGGAACGACAAATTGCCCGAAGATTTCTGGCCGAAAAAAAATCGCAATCATTTGCGCCATCATCTATGGGATGCAGCCATTCTTTCACACATTCCGCCGGGCAATGGCCTGAACCATGTCCGCTGCCACGGGATTTTCTGGCACGAACAGGAAAACAACACCGGCAACATCAAGATGCTCGCCTTGCCGGGACTGGGGCCAGATTTGAAACAGTTTGAAGCCCAAACCGCCGGGCAATGCCTCGTGGAAAAAATCCAGCCAGCACATGCAAAGAAATCGCGATTTGAGCAATGGATTTACGGGCGACCAGACGAAAACGGTGCTATGTGGGCACGCGATCCAATTGGCAGTTTGGCAAATAAAACCAACTTGCTTGATCTCTTGCGCGAAGCAGGCATTGACGAAAAGCAATTGCCAACCAGCCGTTTCAATGAATGGCAGGAGAAGCGACAGGCGCAGTTTTTCACGCGCGAGGAAGCTCTGTCAGCCTTTGAGGCATTGGCTTTGCCGCCCGAACATCAAATTCCTGCGCCGATTTTTGAGGAGTGGTGGGCTGACCGGCTCAAAGGCGAAAAAAAGAAAGTAACCGCCAAATCGCTACGCGCACTTCTCGCCAAAGCCCATGTGCCAAAAACAATCGTCAATGATCAGCAATTGTCCGCCGCGCTCATCAATCGCGGCGATCCCGGCCCGCTGACCTGCAAAGACGGCACGGAAATTCGCGGCGTCAGCGGCACGGCTAAAAACATGACGCCGATGGCTGTTGTTCCGCATCGCAATCACACGGGCGAAACCATCGGCTTCAAGCTCGCCAAGGAAAGTTTCATCCGCGCGGAAATTTGGGTGACGGAAAAGCGTGACAAAAAAGGCGAAATCATCAAAGGCAAGGACGGCAAGCCGGAGTTGGAATATCATCGGCGGCTCATCCCGCATCCACGCGGTTTGAAAAATCTCTCGTTGCGGGTTCTCCAATGCACCGGCGAGCGGTTGACTTGGGAACGCCGGCTGACCGATGCGGAATTAGTGGAATTGGGTTTGGGTAAAAAACTCACATCACTGGAAAATGAACGTGAGCGCCTCAAAAAACTGCAAGCAAAGGCGGTCAACAAATGGCAAAAGTCTCAGCGGAAAAAGAAAGATTCCGATGCTCTCGGTTTGGCCGCCGCCGCCGCTTCTTCTCCGCCACAGGAAATTCCAGAAATTTGGCTATCGCTGCGGAAGATTTACACCGGCTTACCTCCCCATGCAAAACGTTTAAAAAACGCAAACGGCGCGAATATCAGCCGTTTTGCAAAAGGAGATTTGCTGCTCGTTCCGGTTAATCAGTCTGGTGGGATTTGCAAACCTTCCGAATCGCCATATCGTGAAATTTGGTATCGGATCACCGCCATAAACGCGAGCGGCCAAGCCGAAATGCAGCTTGCTGAATTCAAGCAGGTCAAACGCCTGTCCGAGCAGGATGTGAAAGAAGGCAAATCATTAGAGCCGAAACAGGAGTGGTTGGCGGATGTATTCCAACAACAACCGGGGAGCGATGCGGTCATTGCTTTCTTGCTGCAACGGACTCGCGCCAATGATAAACCACCTCATTCTGTTAAGTGAGGAGCAGAATCTTCATGTTGCGGATGGCAAGTTGATTTCCGGCCATCGCAGAATTGCTTTGGAAACGCTGGGCAGCGTGCAATGTTTCTCCGCCGGTTGCCAGTGGTCGCAGACAGCGTTGGAATTGCTCGCCACACAATGTCCGGTCGTCATGGCGCGCTGGGACAAGCAACAAAAGAAATGGAAAACGTTCAATCTCGCGCCGCGCGCGCGTTATGTGAACCCAACGGCGTTGTGGAAACTTTGCCGTTTGTCGCCGCAGCGCGCCACACAAATGGCCAGCGGACTGCTCTGGACGAAAGTTTGCAATCAGCACGAGATGTTGCGAACCTTTGATCCCCGTCTGGCGGACAAACCGCAACTCAGGGAAAATTCCTTCAATCGCATCCTGCGGCTGGAGGCCAGTTATTCGCGCTTCTTCTGGCCGCGCTACTTTATGGCATTGGCGTCCGACCTTTTTGAGCGTGAACACCAAAAGCCGACGCATCCCATCAACGCCGCGCTCAATTACGGTTATGGTTTTTTGTATCACGCGTTGGAATGGCAATGTCTGGCGAGCGGCCTCGACCCCACCATCGGCATCATTCACAAATTGCGCCGCAGCCGTCCCAGTCTGGCTTGCGATTTGATTGAGCCGCTGCGTTGCACAGTGGAACTGACGGTGGTTCGCAATCTGGAGGATTTACAGGAACCGAAGCGGCTGGCCGGTCATTTTGCTGAAATGCTGGAAACACAGTTTTCCTATCGTGAGGGCAAGTTCAAGTTGCGCTCCATCATCCGCCTGATGGTGGAATCGTTTGTCCGCGCGCTGGACGGCAGAGAAGCCTTTCAACCTTTTGTGCTCCATGCTCGTGATGCTTGCATATGACGTGCCGGAGCAGCGGCATCAGAACTTTCTCCGCAAGGAGTTTGAGCGCGTGGGCGGTACGCGCGTACAATACAGCATTTACCTGTTCAACGGCGAGCCGCATGAATGTGAGCGCGTTGTCCGCTACATGCAGCGCGTGGCCAAAGGCATCCCCGGCGACATCCGCCTTTTCCCGATGGAGGAGTCCACTTGGGACGCTCAAGTCATCATAACCGAGTGCTTGGAAAATACCCGCCGGGTGGCCGAATTGAAGGAGTTCGTGAGAGTCTGGTAGGCAAAACCCGCTCATTAGGAGCGGGTTTTGCGCCACTGATACCAGATTGCTCCGGAGGGAGCGAGATCAAAACCGTTTACAGTTGGTGATGCCACGGGCGGAGAAGATACCAGATTGCTCCGGAGGGAGCGAGATCAAAACACAATCAATCTGTTGGGTTTACAGATCACCGAGATACCAGATTGCTCCGGAGGGAGCGAGATCAAAACTCATGTCGCCTTCGGTCTTGCAGTCCTCGCACGATACCAGATTGCTCCGGAGGGAGCGAGATCAAAACTGAATGGCACAGGCGTTGCTCTCTCCGAAGCGGATACCAGATTGCTCCGGAGGGAGCGAGATCAAAACAACTTTCAGACGAGGACTTTGGCAAAATCAGGATACCAGATTGCTCCGGAGGGAGCGAGATCAAAACAACTTTCAGACGAGGACTTTGGCAAAATCAGGATACCAGATTGCTCCGGAGGGAGCGAGATCAAAACCCTTCGCCGTCGTGCTCTATTTCACCACCGCGGATACCAGATTGCTCCGGAGGGAGCGAGATCAAAACCTACTTACTTTGACCGGCTTCATGGGAAGAAAGATACCAGATTGCTCCGGAGGGAGCGAGATCAAAACCTGGAGAGGCTGCGGCTTTTCCACGAAACAAGATACCAGATTGCTCCGGAGGGAGCGAGATCAAAACCAATTTGAGACTGCGGATGGCCCTGGATTTTCGATACCAGATTGCTCCGGAGGGAGCGAGATCAAAACCGCAATCGGTCTGCTTCCTGACGGAGCCGTTTGATACCAGATTGCTCCGGAGGGAGCGAGATCAAAACTGTCGGCGCAGAAATCCGTCGTCAGCCCGACGATACCAGATTGCTCCGGAGGGAGCGAGATCAAAACGGGACCACAAGGTGATCATGTTCTGTCCTGCGGATACCAGATTGCTCCGGAGGGAGCGAGATCAAAACTCCGTCACCGTGGTGATCAGGCCGGGGAACGGGATACCAGATTGCTCCGGAGGGAGCGAGATCAAAACGATTGTCTGCTGCGATGGCGATGCGCTAAACGGATACCAGATTGCTCCGGAGGGAGCGAGATCAAAACGGCGCGTCAAACACTCGTTTATCGAAACGCGGATACCAGATTGCTCCGGAGGGAGCGAGATCAAAACAGAAGCCGGCGGTGCATGTTGGCTATCTGGCCGATACCAGATTGCTCCGGAGGGAGCGAGATCAAAACAATTCAGAATTCAGCAATCCACGGGCGAAATTGATACCAGATTGCTCCGGAGGGAGCGAGATCAAAACTGACTACTTCACTGATCCGGTTAATACCCGGTGATACCAGATTGCTCCGGAGGGAGCGAGATCAAAACTCAGATTGCGCAGGTTCAGGGGAGCCAGCCGAGATACCAGATTGCTCCGGAGGGAGCGAGATCAAAACGCGACCGAAAAACCAGCGATGATGGAGCCCAGGATACCAGATTGCTCCGGAGGGAGCGAGATCAAAACAGCTTCTTTGGCTGAGGATGCCGACGGGGCAGGATACCAGATTGCTCCGGAGGGAGCGAGATCAAAACGATGTCCCGTTCTGATGAGAACTTTTTGGACGATACCAGATTGCTCCGGAGGGAGCGAGATCAAAACAAGGAGTATGGATAGGCCGACGACACGGGACCGATACCAGATTGCTCCGGAGGGAGCGAGATCAAAACTGATCGGAGAATCATCCAACCTGACAGGCGGTGATACCAGATTGCTCCGGAGGGAGCGAGATCAAAACGAACAGCTCCCTTTGATCGTCCAGCCGGGCAAGATACCAGATTGCTCCGGAGGGAGCGAGATCAAAACCTGATCGTTTCAACGAACTTCACGATCGTCCTCGATACCAGATTGCTCCGGAGGGAGCGAGATCAAAACGACGGGAACGACAAGCGAAACCGGGCTGCCGCGATACCAGATTGCTCCGGAGGGAGCGAGATCAAAACAAGACGATCCGGTGGACGTTGCTGTCCTCTTCGATACCAGATTGCTCCGGAGGGAGCGAGATCAAAACAAGACGATCCGGTGGACGTTGCTGTCCTCTTCGATACCAGATTGCTCCGGAGGGAGCGAGATCAAAACCGGGGATAATCGCGGCGTCATCGGCGATTCACGATACCAGATTGCTCCGGAGGGAGCGAGATCAAAACATCATCCCGCTGCCACAATTCCAGGTGTTCAAGATACCAGATTGCTCCGGAGGGAGCGAGATCAAAACACAAGTTGCGCCTGAACCAAGTGCGGGTGGAGGATACCAGATTGCTCCGGAGGGAGCGAGATCAAAACTCCATCACCGATTGGCTGGCGCGAACGTTCTTGATACCAGATTGCTCCGGAGGGAGCGAGATCAAAACAAGGCCGCCGGCGCATTGACAATCCCGGTGAGGATACCAGATTGCTCCGGAGGGAGCGAGATCAAAACGATATGGGCAAGGCGGTCAAAGAAAACGCGCCGATACCAGATTGCTCCGGAGGGAGCGAGATCAAAACTGGATGGACGCCAACGGCGTGTGGAAGCCTACGATACCAGATTGCTCCGGAGGGAGCGAGATCAAAACTCTTTTCCGCCTCGGGCTGTGTGCGACCAGCGATACCAGATTGCTTCGGAGGGAGCGAGATCAAAACGCCTCCACGTCAAAGCCCACTCGCGCATCAGGGATACCAGATTGCTCCGGAGGGAGCGAGATCAAAACGCAGCACGATGCAGCCGTTTTTGCAGCCCGTCGATACCAGATTGCTCCGGAGGGAGCGAGATCAAAACCGGCAGGCTTGGCTGCTTCACACGTTCGTTCAGATACCAGATTGCTCCGGAGGGAGCGAGATCAAAACGATGAGGCACGGAATATGAGCGGCGTTACAGTGATACCAGATTGCTCCGGAGGGAGCGAGATCAAAACTTTCGACTGGAATGGACATAGTGCGCAAGGAAGATACCAGATTGCTCCGGAGGGAGCGAGATCAAAACACAATCCCTGAACTCAAAGAGTTGACGTATCTGATACCAGATTGCTCCGGAGGGAGCGAGATCAAAACCGTTCCCCGTCGTGCTGTATTTTGCGACCGACGATACCAGATTGCTCCGGAGGGAGCGAGATCAAAACGTGACGGGACGGCGCATTATTGCGCTGGAATGGATACCAGATTGCTCCGGAGGGAGCGAGATCAAAACACGATGAACCCGTGTAACCTTGGCCAGTTCCAGATAGCAAACGCGACATCAGCCACGTCCGCGAGTTGACTACTGCTTAAACCGGGGGACTTCCGTTAGTTTCGCCGCTCTATCTTTCTTTGAGCCGTTATTTTTAAGGCTTTCTTGGAAATTGTCTTGAGGAAATCCATTCTCGCCGTTTATTGTCGGGGCAATCATGGCCCTCAAGACACAGTTTTCACGGATTTTTCCGGCAATTGCCGACAACTTTACCAAGAATTGCCGCAATCGCGCGGATTCGCCACGGGAATTGTAGTCAACCTTTATAGACCGCCGCGCAGCATCAGAACTGTTCCGGCGGAAACGTGGCGGAATTCCGCGGAATACCGGCGTAAACCCGTCAAAGCCACTGTATTCCGCCAAATTCCGCCGGACATTTGTGAACGAGCAGAATTCCTTTGCGCGGCGCTGTAATGACAGCGCCTCACAAGCTGCTTTTCTGGCATGCGAGTCAACACGCTGGACCCCATGACGGAGCGGGAGGCAAATCGCTCCCGCAATGAATTTCGGGCAGAGCTCCCCCGTCTAAAGGAAGAGACAACTCAAAACAGAAAAATCGACGTATGCTAAGACACGTTTACTTCATCGTCCTCCGCCATTGTCATCCCTTGTTCGGATTCCACGGCGGATTCCACCACGGCGCTGGCGCAGTGGTTTTCTTCATCCTGCTCATCGCGATTGCGATTGTGATTTGTGCCTTCAGCGGCCGGCGCGGCAGCGACAGCGACAAGAAGTGAAACGGAAGACGCACATGTCTTCCCGCGGTACTTTCCGGCCTTTGTGCATTCCGGCAGAGCAGGCCGGAAACCAGCAGTTTCCGCGGTGAGCCCCAGCGGAATTCCGCCGGAAATGTCGCCTGGAAGTGATGCAGGAACGATTTCCGCCGGCACGTTCCGGGTTGTTTGGTTCCAAGTCAGCCCTTCCACGTAATTGTTCCATCCGGCGCGATTTGCAGCCAAGAGACAAAGCGCCCGTCCGCTGACAGTGCCTCATAAGCTGCTGTTTTGCCGAAGCCAAGGCTTTTCAAAGCCGCAACCGCTGCTTTACGGGTGAGTGAGCGTGCGCCGCGATGGAAAACCATCGCCATTTCTTCCCGCGTTATGGTCCCTCCTTTGAGCGGCTGAAACTGTGGCGGAACATTAGTGGCGACCGCAGCAGGTATTGGAACAAGTGCCGAGACTTTAGGCGTGGCCGGAGCGGCGGACGGAAAGGCAGTGGCAAGCACAGCAGCAACGTGTGCTGTGGTGGTAGGTGCAGGGGTTGTGCTGGGCGTCGCGTGGCACTGCCCTCCGGCGTTAGCTGGCACAGGGTCCGGTTTCTTCTCATCGGAAAGGAGCCATTTTAACCCGCAATAGATCCCGACGCCTATCGCTAACGGCGGTGCTAATATTCCGATTACCGCAACAACTTGTTTTGCATTCATATCGTTACTGCATAAGCGTTGAGCTCGTTTGCGAAATTGGGAGCGAACTGAACAGTCTTCATTCCAAGCTAGTCTTTAGAAACCTTTCGATTTCGGTCATGGGAATGAGTTTGTGCCGCAAAGCGGATGAACTTCGGAGCTTTCCGCGTTTCAGCAGGCGGTGAACGGTGATGTATGAAACGCCCAGAATTCTGGCCGTTTCTTGCATTGTGTAAGCCAGCCGAGGGAGTTGGCTGACATTTTCCGATTTTGAATAAGACGATATTTCGTTCATATCGCCTATCCAGTTATACCCCTTTATGGCCGAAAGCTAGAAACGGTTCGAGTAAACAATCTTAAAGTTAAAAAACTCAAGGTACGTAAAAAAATGACCCCCTTCCGGATCATTTGTCAGCCCAGGAAACCTTTCGAGCAATTCGAGCACGGAAGCATTCCCTGCAAACTGCTCTATCAAACGCTCCCGTCTTGCTAAAGCCTGGTTGACTCCTTTTTGTAAATCGAGCACCAGTTCACGCTCTTGACCAGGAAGATTATGCCCGTGCCGTACGGAGTGCGCCCAATCTGCCAAAGCGTGCCTGCACTGGCCGCAAAATTCTGCGGCCTTCCTTCGTGCCTTGCTGGCCGCACTCCGTTCGGCGTCCAGAAGTTTTTCGCCTTCATCTTCTCTGTCCAAAATCTCGATTTCTCTCCAATACGGCTCTTTCTTCTTTGCGGCGTTGCGGTGATACCTTGGGCAAATTTGTTGAATCACTCGCTGCATCTCGATTTCCCGCATGAACGCTTTGATCAGAACATCATTGGGAAGGCTCAAATTCCATTGAACGGGCGGGTTCGGGAGCACCCGCGTCCAGCCGATTTCATCGAAGTCCTTGTCCTGTGTGGCAAATCTCCAAGGAGATTCCGGCCAATTGCACCATAGAACGTGAACAAAAGTTTTCTCCTCACTGTTCAATTCCAAATAAGTTCTTCCGTAATGCTGTTTGCCCTTTGGGGAACGCCGCATGAGTTCATAATGGTGAGCAGCTTGCTTTGCTTCCTTATCCCATCCGACACCCGGAACTCCGTGTGTGCGGATGCTCTCCTGATTCCACCACCAATCTTTTTCTTTCAGGAATGTGAGAAGAGTTTTTTCAGTGCTCATGCAACCTTACTCCCAGGAATAAGGACGACATTCTCCGGTTTCGTATTCGAGAAACTGACTCTTTGTGCCATTGCGGCTGAGTGCTGGTCTCGCAAATGGCCATAAACTTTCATTGCCAGCGCCCCCCCGTCTTTATGCCCGAGCCAGCGCGAGACCGTCGGAATATCCACGCCGCTTTCAATGCAACGGGTAGCAAACAAGTGGCGCAAATCGTGGTGAGTGATTCGGGCCATACCCACCACTCTTGCGGCCCGCGTCATGGCTTTGAGGCACTCTTTTACACGCATGACGGGACTGACATTTGATTCATCCGGTCTCTCCGCCCGCAACCGCTCTAAAAGCTCCTTCATATCTGGAATCATTGGCACACGCCGTACACTCCAGTTTTTTGTGCCCGTTTCCGCGTCGCCGCGCACCATGATTTCCCCCTTTTCAAAATCGCAGTCTGCCCAAGTAATGTTGCTGGCTTCCGAAACCCGGAAGCCGCCGAATGCTAGAAAACGCACTAAGGCGGCGCAGTTTCGCGAGTCGCGTCCGTGAGCGCTTTCGATTTCGCTCACGAAGCGGTCAAATTGGTCACTGTCGGGCAAGGTGAGATGCCGAGGACGGACCTTCGCCCGCTTAACGCCCTGGGCCGGGTTGCGGTAGAGCGCGCTGGATTGAATTGCCGTCTCGAAAATCGCTCTGAGGATGCCCACCGCCCCGTTGTAACGAGTCGCCGAATACTGAGCACTGAATCGCGCCGCCCAAGTGTTGCACTCGCTGGCACTGATTCGGCGAACGTCCCGCGCTTCAATTCCCGGCCATGATTTGAGAATACTGTCAATGATTTCGAGCCGGTAGCGTTTGGCCGATGGCTTCAACAGATTGCTGCTTTCCGTCTGTGTTTTGAAGAGCGCCACACAATCGCCGAAGCTCATGCGGCCATTGCTGGCAGACTCGTGGGAATCCATTACTTCACGCTCGCTTTTTTCCAGATCGGCCAACCTCAGTTTCGCAATGGTAATTTGGTTCGTTTTGAGACTCTGGCGAATGAGCTTGCCGGCAACGCGCAACCGTGCGAAATACTTCCCCGATGGAACGTAGCGGACTAAATTTGCATACTGTGTGCCCTGCCATTTCTTGGCCGGGACGGTGTTTGGCTCTGTTTGTCTCTTCTTCATGAGAACAGTATCAGATAGCAGTATCAAATTGTCAACTGATATCGCAAAATACATCGTAAGTCTTTGTTAATCAATTATGCCCCCATAGCTCAAATGGATAGAGCAGCGGTTTCCTAAACCGTTGATCCCTGTTCAATTCAGGGTGGGGGTACCAGGTCGGGTCGATGGCTGAGAGCAGAGAGAGCTGTGAGGAGCAAGAGTAGAATGGAGATGCTATTTCAATATTGGAGCCTCAATTCCGGGGACGAGGACGACACTGAGGACGATTTCGGAGACGGTGGTTTAGGCTGCTGGCATTCCGTGCTGCGTCCACCCGTGGTTTCCTGCCTTCCGGCAACCGTCACTTGGCAGCGGTTTCAGTGGAGCTGAGGCAATGAGTGCGCCAATCTTCGATGCGCTGATCCAGGCCTTGATTCTTCAAGTAAGCCAGATCCACTTCCGTGGCGGCAGGAGTTGATGGATCGGCCTGGGCTTCATGCTCGAGAGCGTTGGCCACGTGCACCGCCGTCAGCGGAATGAAGCCTTCTGCCATGCATCGATTGGGGCAATGATGCAACGCCACCGCCTCGATAATTGGCAGCGGCAACCCCCAAATGCCCAGAACACACGCCCCCACTTCCGGGTGAGCGGCGCCCAGCAGGCGGGTTTCTGCTTCCCACAGACTGGAGTGTTGCGCCCGGGCCAGCGCCCATGCCTGGCCGAACGGCCCCGGCAGGTTGGCGGCGAACAGCAGTTTGCCAATGTCATGGAGCAGCCCGGCGGCAAAAGCCTGCTCCGCCAATTCAGACCCGCCTCGTTCCAGCTCGGCAATCCGGCGCGCGAATTGGCCCGTCAGGATCGAGTGTTGCCACAAGGATTCGCCGGAGAAACCCACGCGGTGCAGTTGGCCAAAAGAGGAGAAGGTGTGGGCCAACAGAACCAATGCCCTGGTCGTCTCGAGGCCGACATAAGTCACGGCTTCGACCGGCTGGGTCACCTGCAACTGGAGGCCGAAAACCGCCGAGTTCGCGAGCTGCAAGACTTTGGCCGTGATGGCGGGATCCTGGGCGATGAGTGTGCCAATCTTCTCCACCGAAACGTTGGGCGACTGCATCTCGGAGAGGATTTTGGAATAAACCGCGGGAGGACTGGGCACCCACCGCATCTGCGCGATCAGCGCGCGGACCGCGTCCGTGGGCAGCGAGGCTTCCAGCCGGAGCGCCTGATTCAGCGCGTTGATGACCGTGGCGGCGTCGCAAGGCTTGAACAGGTGGTGATGTGCCCGGCCAACGCATTTGACCGTGCTTTGAGCGTCGGCAACATCCGACAATATCATGCGGATGGCTTTTGGCTGGCGCTGCATGATCTGGTCCAGGAGTTCCACCCCGTTCATGCCCGGCAATTCAACGTCCACCACGGCGGCATCGAAGCGGAACTGCTCGACCAGCGCCAGAGCGTCCGGTCCCGTCAGCGCGAAATCAATCGTCCAATTGCTGTCAGGGTCGGCAACATGATCCTGAAATTCCTGCCGGAGAGGCTGTGCCTCGCCAACAAACAAAATGCGCTTTTTCACGTGCTCTCTAAGTTCATAGGCCCGAACCGTCCGACTCTTCCCAACCCGCAACCGGGCCGGCCCCACCTTCGGGCCAGTCTTCACCGGGCCATCACCGGGGAATGCCGCATGTAGAATGCCAGTTTGCCGCAGAGTAACCTGCTTTGCTTGTGGAACTTTCAACGGGTTTTGGCCTGACCGGACATCGCTTGAACACCTGATTCCAACGGCACGCGACTGGTCCTTCTTCCCCCGGCCTTTGTCGGCGGCGAGGACGAGTCCCACGACGATCGCGGTTGAGATTCCACGCGCGCAATGGGATACTCCGCCTGCTCCATGAGCGTTAAGGTGAAGATTTGCGGCATCACGAATGTGCCAGACGCGCTCGCCGCGGTTGAAGCCGGCGCGGATGCGCTGGGTTTCGTGTTCCACGCCCCCAGCCCGCGCCATGTCTCGTTGCGTGCCGCGGCCGGCATCATCCGCCAACTGCCGTCTTCCGTGGTGAAAGTCGGCGTGTTCGTTAATGCCGAACCAGACCTGGTGGCGCGGGCGGCCGGTGAGTGCGGCTTAAGCCTGCTTCAGTTTCATGGGGAGGAATCGCCGGAGTATTGCCTGCAGTTCGGCGGGATGAGCATGAAAGCCTTCCGCATTCGCGACGCCGAGTCTCTGAAGATGCTCTCCCGATACCGGACGGACGCCTGGCTGCTCGACGCGTACGCGCCGGACAAAGCGGGCGGGACTGGCGCGACTTTTAACTGGAATCTGGCTGTCGAAGCGAAGAAATACGGCCGGCTCATTTACCTCGCCGGCGGACTCACGCCCGAGATCGTGGCCCGAGCTGTCAAACGGGTCCAACCCTATGCGGTGGACGTCTCGAGCGGAGTCGAAGCCGAGCCCGGCAAAAAGGACCCGGCCAAACTCAAAGCATTCATTAAAGCAGCCAAAATGGAGGCAGGCGAGAAAGCCGAGGAGTGAGGGGTGGGCAGGTCCACTTTCCGACTTTCTCGGCTTCCCGCCTTCGGATAGCTTCGATTGGATGAGCAAAGCCCGTTCTTCCCATTTGCCCGATGCACGCGGCCACTTCGGCGCGTACGGCGGCCGTTTTGTGCCGGAGACGCTGATGCACCCGTTGCGTGAGCTGGAGGAGGAATATTTTCGCGCGCAAAGGGATCCTCGGTTCCAACACGAGTTTAAGTATTATCTGAAAGAGTTCTGCGGTCGCCCGACGCCTCTTTATTTCGCCGAGCGGCTCACCCGCGAACTCGGCGGGGCGAAAATTTATCTCAAGCGCGAAGACCTGCTGCACACCGGCGCGCATAAGATCAACAACTGCATCGGGCAAATCCTGCTCGCCCGGCGCATGGGCAAGACGCGCATCATTGCCGAGACCGGCGCCGGCCAGCACGGCGTTGCCACGGCGACGGTGGCGGCGATGTTCGGGTTGAAATGCGTCGTCTATATGGGCGCCGTGGATTGCGAGCGGCAGGCGCTGAATGTCTATCGAATGAAAATGCTCGGCGCGGAGGTTGTGCCTGTCAAAGCCGGGCAGCAGACGCTCAAGGAGGCTATCAACGAAGCAATGCGCGATTGGGTCACCAACGTGCGCACCACGCATTATATTCTCGGCACCGTGTACGGGGCTCATCCTTATCCGCTCATGGTCCGCAATTTTCAACGGGTGATCGGCGACGAAGCGCGCCGGCAGATTCTGGCGAAGGAAAAGCGGCTGCCGGACCTGCTCGTGGCTTGCGTCGGCGGCGGCTCGAACGCCATGGGCCTGTTTTATCCCTTCCTGGAGGATAAATCGGTTCGGATGATCGGTGTCGAAGCGGGCGGCGAGGGCATTAAAGCCGGCAAGCATGCCGCCCGATTTCAAGGCGGTTCACTGGGTGTGCTGCAAGGCACCCGGTCCTACCTCCTGCAGGACAAAAACGGCCAGATCCAGCTCACGCACAGCGTCAGCGCCGGACTCGATTACGCCGCTGTCGGCCCGGAGCACGCCTGGTTGCACGAGCTGAAGCGGGTCCAGTACACCTACGCGACCGACGACCAGGCGCTCGGCGCCTTCATGAAACTGGCCCGGTCGGAAGGAATCATCCCCGCCCTCGAAAGCGCCCACGCCGTAGCCGAAGTGATCAAGCGCGCGCCCAAGCTCGGCAGAAAAAAACTGATTATCGTGAACCTGTCCGGCCGCGGCGACAAAGACGTGACGCAGGTGGCGGCGAAAGTGAAGCTGTGATTTTCAACCCCCGGGCTTGTGGCTCGGGTCCGGTTTGCGGTGGAACACCAGAAAAGTCCGATCGATTTGGAGATAGCCTCTTCCCGGCAGCCAGCGAGTGGCGCTGATTTTGTCCGTGACATCAAATACTTGGACCAGTTGGTAGACCTGGTTTGAACGTTCTCCCATCGGTGCGGCTTCTATCGGGCGCCACACCATCCAATCCGGCTTGAGCAGGAAACAGGCCTGGTCTTCTTGGTCCGGCCCCAACCGCTTCCGGGCTGCAACCATCTCCTTGGAAGCCAGGCCGGGCCAGTCCAGCATCTTAAGCCCCGAAAAGTAACCGATATAGCCGAGCGGCTCCAACATCACCGTGTCCTGCGGCGTGCGTGCATGATCGCGCAGCCAAAAGCCGATTTCGCGGCGCATGCCGTTTTCGATGAGTCGCTGTTGCACCTCCATTTGCCGCGCAACGCAAATAGTCATCGCCGCCTGACCAGCCACGAGCCCGACGGCGGAGACACGCAACACCTTCGGAACATGACAAATCCATGCCCGGGCCCAACCTCGCTCCGGCAGTCCTCGCGACCAGCCAAGCACCTGGTCAAAAATAAGGCCGATTGTCAGATAGCCGAATACCGCCACCGTCGGCAAATACCACGGGTAGTAGGAGCGCACCACATCTGTCAAAAAGTAATTACCGAGGAAATAGGCCCATGAGAAAAACCGTGCCTGCGGACGCAACACGGGAATGAGCCATGCCAAAACAGCCGGCAGTCCCAGCACATAGTTGACGGCAACGAGAGACCTTTGCCATCCGCCGTAACCCGCATAAGCCGGCAGGAATGCGAACTGCATGCTCGAATCCAGTGGGACCAGCAACCTCAGGGGGAACATCAACAGGTCTGCCATGAGATTAATGGGCGAGATAGGCAGCCGGTTTGCCGACTTGGCTATGATCGTGTGCGGGACGGGCGAGCCATAATACGACCAGGCCCACAGAAACCACGGCAAATACATGACCGCGCAAACCAGTCCAGCCGCGAAGAGCCTCTTCCCCCACTCAATCCGCGACTTGCCCGCCGTCTTGCCGGACAGGAACAACAGCGTCCCGGCTCCGAGGATGGTTATGTAAACGCAACTGTCCGGGCGGGTCCACATCAAACCCGCCCACCCCACGGCGATGCGAATCATCTGACGCGGCCCGCTCACAACCAAACCGTGAATGGCCAGCGCCAGGAAGAAGACCAGGAGACCCGTTTCCATCCCGTTGATGCTGAAATCCACCGTCTTGGCATCCAGGCCGATCAGACCCGCCGTCAGCCAGCAGGAAACGCGCCGCAACTGCAACGTCTGCATTGCCCGGAATAGAAGACCGACCCCCGCAGCCAACGCGCCGGCGCTGAGCACGCGAAACATCCAGAGAGCCAGATCCTCCGATCGATTACCCGTCACCCAGCTACACGCCGCGGGAAGCAGAACCCCCAGCGGCGAGGTGAACGTGTGCAACCGCTCGCCGGGAGTGTAAACGAGCCCGTGGCCGGTCGCCAGATTTCGACTCGTGCGAAACGTGATCCAATAATCCTCCCATGCGTGTTGTGTGTAGTCGGCAAACAACAAGCCAATCAGCAGCACAACTCCCACCACCGCCACCTCCGGCATGATTGGCGACTTTTTCATCGTGCGCGAGGATAGTCCCGCCGGCTGTATGGTCAAGGTTGCGAGCAAGCGCGTAGTGGGTCAGTTTGGTGGGGCGAGACTCCTGGCGAGCCGCGGCTTAGATGGAATCCGAGGTTTTCGGCTCGCGAGTACGCTCGCCCCACCAACTGCTTGATCAAACTGACTCACTACCAGCAAGCGTGGTATCCTAAATTGAAATTTCGTCCAACAAATGCAATGGCAGGGCGGCGCTGCGTCGCGGCCGGACGCGCGGCAGCGCGTCACTACCTTTCAAATTAAGACACTGACGGCGCAAGTGATCGTCACGGGAGTCAGTTCCCAGCATTCGCACCTTGCCGCCACGCTGAAAGAAACTGTATGGATAAGTGGGACAAACCAGGAACTGACCCCTCGTCGGGTTACTTCGTCGGATCCGCGACCCGGCCCAGGAAGAGGAGGGTGCCGGTCTGCCGTTCGACAATGAAAAACAGGAACGGATGATCCACCCGCAGCACTTCCGCGCGTCTCAGGCTTAGCGCGCGCATGGTGACCCCCGTGGCGGCTGCGGCTTCGGTGCCTTGCTCATTCATATCCACGTAAGCCTGGTGCACGACGCCGCTGATGAACAGGTCGCGCTTCCCATTTATGCCCGAGAAATCCGCGTTCGCCCGGAACGCGGACGGCATGCCCATTGCCGCCAGGTCGTTCGCCAGGTCCAGCCGGCAGTTCAGTTTGAATCTGGGCAACGCGACCGTGGCTTCGAGTTCCGGTGCGGTGTTGAGGGCCTTCAGCCATCCCTGCCAGGCGGCCGCCGTCAACCGTTGCTCCAGCGCGGCAAGCCCCTCCCGGTCCGCAGGCAGCAGGATGATCATCGAAAGATCATTGCCGGTGTAAGGCAAGGCAAACAGGGACATGTCGTCGAGCTCCCGGCTTCGCAACTTGAACGTGCGTGACATCATCGGCACCGTGACGCTTTGATTGGAGGTGATGAAGAACGGCTCCGGCTGTGTGGCTTTGGGGTCAAACCGCGTCGCCCAATCGCCTTTAAAATAGATGGCATCGCAAAGCACCAGCCGGGTCATCGAACCAAGTTGGCCGGGCTTGAGCAGGTCCCGGATTTTGTCGTCGGTCTTCCGCTCCACCCAGGCGTTGATCTCCCGGCGAATGTCCTCCGCCTTGGTCATAAAGTCCACCTGGCGCAGTTCGGCATGATAATCGTTCCGGTTCAGATCCAGGAAAGCCGGCTCAAACGCATAACCGCGCTGGCACCACAAGGAGTTTGCCACGCTGAAATTGATGTGCTTCTCCTTTTCGATCTGGTCGAATCGGGCGGCGAGATCGGCGAACCCCTGATGCAAATCGGCCGGCGGCAGCTCGAAATGAAGGGTGCGCGCCATCTCCTCCGCGGTCGGGCCGCGCGCGCCGGCGTAAGTCATCGCCAGGGCTGTGGAAATGCTGTAAGGCGAGAAGACCAGGTTTGCGGTTTTGCCCTTCTCGCGCCGGTAAAGGTCCAGCGCGAAGGTGGCGTTGCCCTCAACGACTGCGCCGGGGGAAACGTCGGGAGCGCCGGGTGAACTGATGTTGGCCCCGAATACGGATGCCGTCATCAGCAAGGCGCAAGTCAATCGAGCTGCAGGTCTCATGGCGTCTGCAATCTCTTCCCGGGTGCGCCTGGTTGTCAACCCCTCCCGCTCGGGGGTAGTGGGTCAGTTTGGTGGGGCGAGACTCCTGCCTGCGCGGACGAAGCCGCTTCGGCCCGGCGAAGGCCTGGCGAGCCGCGGCTTCGATGGAATCCCAGGTTTTCGGCTCGCGAGGACGCTCGCCCCACCAACCGTTTGATCAAACTGACCCACTGCCCGCCCGGGAGCGGGTTCATCCGTGGTTCTCTGCCGCGGCGACGATTACCTCAATCCCACGCGCGCGCAGTTGCTGCGTCAGATCGTTCGGCGCGCGACTGTCGGTGACAATCACATCAATCGGCTCGAGATCGCACAGTGGCGAAACCGAACGGCGGCCGAACTTGGTGTGGTCGAGGCAAAAAATCACCTTCGCCGCCGCTCGAATCATCGCCAGTTGGATGTCGATGAGCAGACTATGCGAATTGGTCGTTCCTTCCATTGTGATGCCGCCGGCGCTCATGATGGCGACATCGGCGTGAATTTTCGAGAAGGCCTCAACCGCCGGCGGTCCTACCAGAACCCCCAGCCGCGGGTAAAGCACGCCGCCACTCAATATCAATTCCACCCGCCCGGCTGCCGCGTAAAGGTTCGCGACCGGCAGAGAGTTGGTTACAATTTGCGGTGACTTCTCCTCCAGGTGCTTCGCCACATGGTAAACCGTCGTGCCGGCATCAATGATAATGCTTTGATTCGGATGGATCAGCTCGGCGCAGGCACGGCCGATGGCCTCCTTCTCCGCCAGTTGATGCGCATCACGAGCCGAGAAATTGAACTCATCGGTCTTCGGAGTGACAACCCTTGCCCCACCATGCGTGCGTTTCAGTCCACCCGAGGCCTCCAGAACCGTCAAATCACGCCGAACTGTGGATGACGATGCACCGACATGCTTCGCCAGTTCCACAAGTGACGCAAACTCAAAGCGTTGGAGGTACAGCTCAATGCGACGTTGACGTGCTTCCGCGCTCATATAAGCGCGATATTGATAGATACTGGAAGATTGTGCAAGAAATATATTGACTTTGGAATCATTTTTGCTGAAATCAGGCTCGTTATGTCAGCCGTTGCGTCGATGCCACATCGGGCTGTTGTCGAACACATGGTTCGGCAAGCGGTATATTCCCGTCTTGGCAAGCCGCTTCCACGGGCTGCTGCGGCACCGAATCCGTTGGTAGTTAACGTTAGCGCCAGGCATTGTCACCTCACATTGGGTGCGGTGGAGGTTCTTTTTGGTGAAGGTTATCAGCTTGCAGTTCACAAGACGCTTTATCAGGAAGGCCAGTTCGCCGCCAAGGAGGCGCTGACGCTGATCGGTCCGCGCAGCCGCGTCATCTCCAATCTCCGCATTTTGGGCCCTTGCCGGAATCTGAATCAGGTGGAACTGGCATACACGGATGCCATCGCCCTTGGCTTTGAAATTCCACTCCGTCTGTCGGGTGATATCAAGGACACCCCGGGCTGCATGCTGATGGGGCCGGCCGGTTTCTTTGAAATGAAAGAGGGGGTGATCCGCGCGGCACGCCACGTTCACATGAGCCCGGAAGATGCTGATTTTTACGGCGTCAGGAATGGCGCCCAAATGAAGCTGAAAATCGACGGCGACTGCGGCCTGATACTGGACCGGATGCTTTGCCGTGTCGACACATGTTTCAAGCTGGAGGTCCACATTGATACGGACGAAAGCAATGCGTGCAACTTGCGGCCCGATACGGCCTGCGAGTTGATTGCATAACCCCATGAACATCCAATTGCCAGCGGCGAACGCCGAACATCCGATGAACGCCAGCGAAATCAGGGTGTTGGCGGTTCGGTGTCTGTTGTTTCCCGGCTTTCTTCAACTCCCAACCCTCAACCTTCAATCCAAGTATGAGTGAAGCATTAGGCATGATAGAAACCAAAGGCTACGTCGGGAGCGTCGAGGCCAGCGATGCCATGGTCAAAGCGGCCAACGTCCTGCTGGTCAAAACCATCCCCATCGGCGGCGGGCTGATCACCGTGCTCGCCAAGGGCGACGTGGGCAGCGTGAAAGCCGCTGTGGACGCGGGTGCCAAGGCCGCCGCCAAAGTCGGCGAGCTGGTCTGTTCCCATGTCATCGCGCGCCCGCACGAGGATTTGCTGGCCGCCTTCGTTCCCGAGCACAGCACGGGCACGAAAAAATAGAACCCCACTCGCAACTCTCAACCATCAACTAAATATGGCTCAACAAGCAGTTGGAATGATCGAATGCAAGGGTCTGTGCGCGCTTCTGGAAGCATGCGATGCCGCGCTCAAGGCCGCAAATGTGACCATGGCCGGCTGGGAAAAAATCGGCAGCGGTTACGTGACCGGCTTTTTCCGCGGCGACGTGGCCGCCGTGAAGGCGGCAACCGATGCCGGGGCCGCTGCCGCGGCGCAGATCGGACAGGTGATCAGCGTGCAAGTCATCCCGCGTCCGCACGAAGGCCTGAGCGGACTGGGCAAATGGCTGCAGTAAGGTTCGACGTGCGAGGGAGGAAGGACGAGCCAACGTCACTTCGCGCCTCGCAGTTCACCCTTTGCGCCTTATGAAAATCCTGGTCGCCAATCTCGGCAGCACCTCGCTCAAATGGCGCCTGTTCGATTTCTCGGGCGGCCAGGAGCGGGTGCTGCACCAAGGCGGCTTTGAGCGCGTGACCGATTATCCAAAAGCCATCGAGGATTGCCTCGACGAGTTGAAGCGAGGCGGCGCGATCCGCAGCGAAGGCGAAGTGGCCGCGGTTGGGTTCAAACCCGTTTTGGCCAGGGGCCTGACCGGCTGCGTGCGTCTGGACGAAAAGGCCGTGCAGGCCATGGAAGCGTTCAGCAGCATTGCGCCCGCGCACAATCGGCCCTGCGTCAGTGGCGTCCGGCTCTTTGCCCGGCGGATGCCGGCCACGCCGCTGGTGGGATTGTTCGAGACGGCATTTTACCAATGGGCGCCCGAACCGGCGATGCGATACGCTGTGCCGGCGGCCTGGCACAAGGCCGGCGTCCGCCGTTGGGGGTTTCATGGCGCGAGCCACAAATTCATCGCCGAACGCTCCGCGCAACTCCTCGGTCGCGAAGACGTGGCGCGCCGGGCCCAGCGCCTGTACGTGGAGGGCCTCGGGACACCGGTGAATCAGCCCGACTTGCGGGTCATCTCCTGCCATCTCGGCGGCAGTTCTTCCGTGACGGCCATCTTGAACGGGGTGGCGATCGGCAGCAGCATGGGAATGAGCCCGCAATCCGGTTTGCCGCAAAACAATCGCGTCGGCGACCTGGACTCCGCCGCGGTGCCGTTCGTCCTCCGGACTCTCCAGCTCAACCTGGAGGAGGTTGAACGACAGCTTTGCGCCGAATCCGGTCTCAAAGGAATTTCCGGCGTGTCCAACGATATTCGGGACCTGCTGGCCGGGGCGGCGGAGGGTCGGGCCGATGCCAAACTGGCGCTCGATGTTTTTATTTACCAGGCCCGCCACTGGATCGGCGCGTATCTGGCTCAACTCAACGGCGCTGACGGGCTCGTTTTCACCGCGGGCATCGGCGAAAACCGCGCCGAAGTGCGCGCGGCCATCTGCGCCAACCTGGACCAGCTCGGGATCGTGCTCGATTCGCAGGAGAACAACGCCGCCCAGGGGCGGGAATCCGTCATCAGCGCACCCGGCTCGCGCGTCAAAGTACTGGTGATCCCGACGAATGAAGAACTGGTGGTGGCCCGTGAAGTAAGACGATTTCTGGAGAAACGCGCCGCCGGTCACGCCTCCCGCCTCCCGCATCACGAATCTCTAAACTCTCAATCAACAACCACCCACTGATTATGCCCCATCAAGCAATCGGACTCATTGAAACGCGCGGACTCGTGGCCCTCGTCGAGGGCACGGACGCGATGCTCAAAGCCGCCAACGTCGAACTCGCCGGACCGATGACCCAGGTCGGCAATGCCCTCGTCACCGCAGTCGTCGTTGGCGACGTGGCGGCCGTAAAAGCCGCCACCGACGCCGGCGCCCAGGCCATCAAAGCCATCAAGGGTGACCTCGTCAGCGTCCATGTCATCGCCCGTCCTCACGCCGACGTGGAAAACGTGCTGCCTAAAAGGAAGTAAGCGCGGCGGCGCCTCGTGAGGGCGCCGCAGCCTTGCTTCGCAAACATTTGCGGCGCTCTCGCGAGCCGCCGCCACGAAAGCAAAAATATGTTCCTCGCCAAAGTTGAAGGTGCCGTCGTTGCAACGAAAAAGGACTCGTCCATCAGCGGGCGCAAGCTGCTGTTGCTGCGCCCCCAACTCGTGGATGACAAGGTCCCGACCCGGTTCCGACCCGGTGTCAATACCATCGTGGCCGTGGACAGCTTGGGCGCCGGCCTGGGTGAAATGGTGATGTTCACGCAGGGCAGTTCCGCCCGTCTCGCGCCGGGCATGAAGGACGCCCCGGTGGACGCCGTCATTGTCGGCATCGTGGATTCGGTCGATGTGCTGGGAAAGCAGATTTTCAGCGCCAAACAATAAGGCGGGAACAACACCGAATGTTGTGTCATGAGCGCTGTGAATGAAACCCTGATCCGCGACGTCGTGGCGGAGGTGATGGGCCGGTTTGGCGCGGGGACGATGCCGGTGACGGCGCCAAAACCCGCGCCCGCCCCGGCTCCCGGGCCGCCGTGCGGGTGTGACCATGCCAAGGGCATATCGCGACACGAGACGGCGCGGCACGACCGGTTCGGCGTATTTGCGGATGCCGGCGAAGCCTGCGCCGCCGCCCATGAGGCTTACCGGCAGCTCCAGGATAAGGGCGTGGCCGCGCGCCGGAAAATTGAAGAGATCGTCAAAACCCTGGCCGACAAAAACGCCGCGGCTTGGGGAAAGCTCGAACTTGACGAAACCCGGATCGGCCGCCTCGAGCACAAGATCGAAAAGCTCAAGATCATCAGACTCATCCCGGGTGTGGACTGGCTGCATCCCGACGGCCGCAGCGGCGATCACGGCATCACGCTGGAGGAATACGCGCCGTTCGGAGTTGTCGGCGCGGTTACCCCGAGCACGCATTCGGTGCCGACGCTCAGCGGCAACATCGTGAACATCACCGCCGCCGGAAACGCCGTCGTGTTCAATACGCATCCGGGCGCGGCGCGTTGCGCCGCCGCCGCCGTGCGCGCTTACAACGAAGCGATTTACCGCGAAACGGGCATCGCCAATATCGTTTGCACCATCGAGCAGCCGACCTTGGAGTCGTTCACTGCGATCTGCCGGCATGAAGCCGTCCGCTTGTTGCTCGTCACGGGCGGCCCCGCCGTGGTCAAGGCCGCGATGCAAGCCGCCAAGCGCGCGATTTGCGCAGGGCCCGGCAACCCGCCGGTGTTCGTCGATGACACCGCCTGCCTGAAGCGTGCCGCCCGGGCCATCGTTCAAGGCGCGGCGTATGACAACAACCTGCTGTGCATCGGCGAGAAGGAAGTGTTCGCGCTCGCAAGCATTGCGGACAAACTGATGGCGGAGATGGAGAACCATGGCGCCGTGCGGCTGAACGCCCCGCAGCTCGAACGGCTCGCGCAGGCGGCGTTCACGTTCCCGGAAAAACAGGGCGGCGAATGCCCGCATGCGTCGGTGAACAAGGAATTCATTGGCCGGGATGCGGTCGTGCTCGCCCAGGCGGCGGGCGCGGACGTGAAACCCGACACCCAACTCTTGTTTGCCGAGACGGACGCGCAGCATCCCTTTGTCGTCGAGGAGCAGATGATGCCGTTTCTGCCCATCGTGCGCGTGGGCAGCGTGGCCGAAGGCATCGCTCGTGCGCGCGAAGCCGAGCACGGCTACAAACACACCAGCATCATTCATTCCCATGACGTGGCAAACATGACCGCGATGGGCCGCGCCCTGGACACGACATTGTTCATCAAGAACGGCTCGTGCCTGGCGGGCCTTGGCCTCGGCGGCGAGGGGTATTTGAGTTACTCCATCGCCACGCCGACCGGTGAAGGGGTGACGAATCCGCGCACGTTCACGCGGGTGCGGCGCTGCGTGATGGTGGATAACTTGAGGATTTATTGAGCCATGGCGACAGGCCAAACACACCGCAGACGGAGTCTTGGAGTCGTGGAGTATTGGAGTATCGAAACCAATCCTTCCGCCACGCCATCACCCCATCACTCCATCCTTCCATGCTGTTAGCCCGTGTCGAAGGCAACATCGTGGCGACCCGGAAGCATCCGAGCCTCAACGGTTGGCGGCTTCTCATTTGCCAGCCGATCGACGGCGCGGGCGAACCCGAGGGCGCGCCGCAGATCGCGATCGATCCGCACGGCGCCGGCCTGCACCAGCGCGTGATCATTTCTTCCGATGGCCTGGCAGCCCGCAAAGCGGTGGGCGACGCCAGAAGCCCGGCGCGCTGGATGATCATCGGACTGGTGGACGCTTGAAAATGATGCATTTGTCATGAGACTCGGAACCGTCATCGGCCGTGTCACGCTGAGCCGTGCCGTGCCCGCGCTGGAAGGCGGGCGGTGGCTCATCGTCAACCCGTTCGCGCGCAACCATTTTCCGCGCGGCATGGAGCCTCCTCCCGGCCTGAGCCCGGAGCCGAGCCCGGTGGTGTACGACAACCTTGGCGGCGGCCCCGGACACATCGTTGGGTTCATCGAGGGCCGTGAGGCGGCCCAACCGTTTGATCAGCCGACACCGGTGGACGCCATCAATGCGGCCCTCGTGGACGACATCTTTTATTCTCCGTTCAGCCCATGAAACCCGTCATCAGCGTTCGAGATTTGGAGCAAATGCTCCGCAGCGGAAAGCCGCTTGGCCCGCTTCCCGACGACGCCATCCTGACGCCATCGGCGCGCGATTTTCTGCGCGACCTCGAGGTCCACGCCAGAACGCAGGCTCCCCCGGCCGTTCCCGGAATCGCCGCCGGCCGAAAGCCGCAGCCGCCGGAGAAGCCCCTGAGTTCAAAAAGCCCGAAGGCCGAACTGGACGCCTTTTTCAATTCGCCTTACTGCCAGGATTTGAAGCAACAGATGTGCGAGATCGGCAGGCGGCTGTGGCAGCGCGCCTACGTGGACGGCAACGGCGGCAATATCGTCATTCGTGTCGGCGTAGATATTGCGGTTTGCACCCCGACGCTGGTGAGCAAAGGGTTCATGAAACCGGAGGACATGTGCCTGGTGGACTTTGAGGGGAACCAGATTGTCGGCGCGAAGAAGCGCACGAGCGAAATCCTGATGCATCTCCAGATGATGAAACGCCAGCCGAAGGCGGTGGCCAGCGTGCATTGCCATCCCCCGTCCGCGACGGGCTTTGCGGTGGCGGGCGTCGAGCCGCCCACGTGCATGGTTCCGGAGTATGAAGTCTTCGCGTCGGTGGCCATCGCGCCGTATCGCACGCCGGGCACTCCGGAGATGGGCAAGCTGGTGGCCGACCTCGTGGACAAGCATAATGTCATCTTGATGGCCAACCATGGAGTTGTTGCCTGGAGCCACATCGACGTCGAAGACGCCTACTTCAAGATCGAAATCCTGGAAGCGTATTGCCGCACGGTGCTCGTGGCCTCGCAACTGGGCCGGCCTCCCCAGACGATGACACCTTCCCAGCTCCGGGATTTGCTCAAAATCAAGCAAAGCCTCGGCATCCCCGACCCGCGCCTCGGCCTGAAAGAATGCGAGCTTTGCGACAACGACCAATGGCGTCCCGGCGTGACCTGCGCCGTGGCGCCGAGAGAAGAGCCGGCTCCGGGCTACGACCCGGAGGCCGAACAACTGGTCCAGAGGATCACCGACCAGATCCTGGCCGGGATGAAAGGATGAGCCGCCGCGCCGGGCAACCGCCTTTCCCATGAAAGTGACCATCATCGGCGGCGGCGGCCGCGTCGGTTCCTGCGCCGCGTTCGCGCTCCAGTGCGCGGGCCTGGTTGCCGAAATCCAGATTCTCGATGCCAACCAGATCCTGGCCGAGGGTGAAGCGCTCGATCTGCTTCATGGCAGCGCGTTCGCCGGCGACCAGAAAATCTACCCCGGCGATTACGCCCGCGCGGCCGACACCGACCTGTTCCTCATCACCGCCGGCCTGCGCCGGAAGCCGGAGGAATCGCGCCTGGACCTGATCAACCGCAACGTCGCCCTGTTCGTCCAGATCCTCGACAGCATCAAATCGGCCGGCCTGCGCCAGGACGCCCACGTGTTCGTCGTTTCCAATCCGGTGGACATCCTCACGCAACTGGCCGGGCAACGCCTGGGCCAGCCCCGGAGCCTGGTCTACGGTCTGGGAACGATGCTGGACAGCTCGCGTTTCAGTTCCATGATTGCGCAGGAACTCCAACTGGCGCCCACCCAGGTCAAGGCCCTGATCCTGGGCGAGCATGGCGACTCGATGGTCCCCGTCTGGTCGAGCGCCACGGTGAACGGATTGCCCTTGACCGGGTTGCCGGAATGCACGCCGGGTTTTCAGAACGCTGTTTTCGAGCGCACCCAAGGCAGCGGCGCCGAGGTCATCAAACGCAAGGGCGGCGCCGGTTGGGCGGTCGCTCTCGCCATTCGCGACGTGATCCACGCGGTGCTGTTGAACAAACGGGTCTTGCTGCCGGTCTCATCCTGGGTACAGGGCGCCTACGGCATCCGCGATGTCTGCCTGAGCGTGCCGTCGGTGGTCGGCCGCAGCGGAGTGGAAAAGCACGTCGAGATCAAGCTCTGGCCCAAGGAACTGATGGCGTTGCAGCAATCAGCGCGCACACTCAAAGACATCCTCGGGAAGGTGACGGCATGAGCCGGGAACCAGCACGAAGTCCGGGTCCGGGACAAATTCCGGGGCCGGAGGCCGAAAACCGCGCGGCGCCCCGCTCAGACGCATAGAATCGTCAATTTCTTCGGGCCGTGCACCCCCAGAACAAGGATGCGCTCAATGTCACCGGTGCGGCTCGGGCCGGTGATGAACGAAATAAAACTCGGATATTCCGGCGCGTATTTTTGCTTCAGCAACTCGAACGCCGCGGGCAGGTCGGGCAGCAGTTGCTCGCGTTTCGCGATCACCACATGATGGGGCGGCAACACCGACAAGGCGCGCCCGCCCGCACTGCGGCCGGTCACCAGCACGCTGCCCGTCTGCGCGATCAAGGCGTCGCATTCGGTAATCCCGGCATCACAGGCCTCGAGCTCGTTCACGTCATAAACGGAATCCGTGTGCAAGACCGGCAGTCCGGCCGCCCGGCATGCCGCAGTGGTCAACTCGCCCCGGTGAGAGGCGATCCGCTTCCAGCCTTCGGCCTCGCGCAGGGCGGCGATCCGGGAGTTCAATTCTGCCGGAGTATCGAGCAGGTGAAAATCCGCCTTAAACTGCGCCGCTTTAGCCCGGAAAAGATCGAGCCGTTCTTCGAAGGTGCCGCCGGCCTTCGGCAGCCACCGGCGCATTGATTCTGAACCCGGAGCCTGGCGCCGCGCAGTTGGCCCCACGACGGCGGACGCTCCCGCGGCGCCCTGCTCCGCATTCCGCCGCGCCGGGGCGGGGGCTGGAACCCGGAGCGCCGCCCGCACGCGCGTCAACATGTTTTCACGATCGTTCACCGGCGTCGCCTCCACCATTCTTTGAAAGTTTGCCGCGCGACCGGGGGCAGCTCGCGCGTCCGCGTCCACGCCTGCGCCGGGTCAAGCGGCGTGCCCTTCACGACTCCATGCGCCGGTTGGACAGCGCGGGCGATTTTCTTGCTCCAGCGATACCAACCCGGGCGGTTGACCAGGAAAGCGAACAGGCGGTAAGCCAGTTGCTCCAGGACGTCCGGCTTTTCCTTCGCCCCGTTGCGGCGGTTCCGCAGCAGGTGATGGTGCAGGTCGATTTTCACCGGGCACGTTTCGGCGCAGGCGCCACACAACGAAGAAGCGGCGGAAAGATGTTTCCAATCCTGCAAACCGCGCATATGCGGAGTGATGACCGAGCCGATCGGGCCGGAATAAGTCGTGGCGTAGGTGTGGCCGCCGATGCTGCGGAACACCGGGCAGGCGTAAAGGCAGGCGCCGCAGCGGATGCATTGCAAGGCCTCGCGTTGCTCGGCATCGGCCAGCAATTCCGTGCGGCCGTTGTCGAGCAGCACCACGTGGAATTCTTCCGGGCCGTCCGGTTCGCCCGGCTGCCGCGGTCCGCCATACATCGTGTTGTAACAGCTCAGAGGCTGGCCGGTCCCGGCTGTGGCCAGCATGGGCAGAAACAACGCGAGATCTTCCAGCCGCGGCAGGATCTTCTCTATCCCGAGTAATGAAATCATCACTTTCGGCAATGCCGCGGTGAGCCGGGCGTTGCCTTCGTTTTCCGTGATGGAAATCATGCCGGTTTCGGCAATGGCAAAATTGGCGCCGGTAATCCCGATGTCGGCGGCAAGATATTCCCCCCGCATCACGCGACGCGCGATCTTGACCAGCTCCTCGGGAACGTCGGTCGGCCGAGTGCCCAGCTTGCGGGCAAACAACTCGCCGATGTCGCCGCGCGTCAGGTGCATCGCCGGCATCACGATGTGATACGGTGGCTCGTGGCGAAGCTGGACGATGAATTCGCCGAGGTCGGACTCCACCACCTCGAAGCCGGCGCGCTCCAGAGCGTCGTTCAGGTGAATTTCCTCGGAAGTCATCGACTTCGATTTGATGAGCCGGCGTGCTTTCTTCTCACGGGCGATTCCGACAATGATGTCCTGCGCCTGCGCCCCGGTGCCGGCCCAATGCACTTTCACGCCGCGCGCTTCGAGCCGGCGCACAAATTCCTCGAGGTAGCGGTCGAGATGATTGATCGCTTCCCACTTGGTTTCCGCGGCGGCTTGCCGTGCCGCCGGCCAATCCTGAAATCCGGATTGCGAGTTCGCGCGCGCGGTTCTGTGTTTGCCGACCGCCTCCTGAATCCTTTGCCGGCGAGGCAGGTCGCCTGCCATCAGGCGGGCTTGATCAAGGAATTGTCGGGCGGGAGCGGTCATTTCTGAGCTAGAATCTCCGCCAGGTGGATGGTCTTCAGTTTTTTACCCTGGCGGCGGAGCAGACCGTCCAGGTGCATGAGGCAACTGGAGTCGTTGGACACGATGTAATCCGCGCCGGTCGCTTCCGCCGAGGCACACTTCACTTCGCCCATGACGGTGGAGATCATCGGGAATTTTGTGGCAAACGTGCCCCCGAAACCGCAGCAGGTCTCCGCTTCGGCCATCTCGGTGAGCTGCAGGTCGCGGACGTGGGACAACAATATCCGGGGCGGCTTTTTGATGCCCAGCTCGCGCAATCCGTGACAGCCGTCATGAAACGTCACCCGCGCCGGAAAACGCGCGCCGAGATCGGTCACGCCCAACCGGCTGACCAGGAAATCCGAGAACTCGTGGCATTTGCCCGCCAGGGCCTGCGCGGCGGAAGCGTGATCGGTTCCCGCGAACAGTTCCGGGTAAAACTTCTTCAGCATCGCCCCGCACGATCCGGAGGCAATCACGATCGCCTCGGCATCTTTCAACCGGCGCAGGACGTTGACCGCCACGGTTCGGGCTTCCTCCCAATAGCCCGAATTGAAGGCGGGCTGGCCGCAGCAGGCGATTTCCTCAGGGCAAATCACGCGGTGCCCAAGCCGCTCCAGGACCTGCACCATGCTGACGCCGACATTGGGGAACATCAGGTCCACAAAACAGGGAATGAACAACGTAATCGTCACGCGTCGCCTTGCGGCGGCGCGCAGTGTGTGGGACTAAGCGCGCCGAAGCAAGCGTTCGTGGATCGCTGTGTCGTGGATCGGTGGCCGAGGTGGTGCGGTCCGGGGTTCATTGCTGGAGGGAAGCGCTCCGTCGCTTCCCTGTCTTCTTTGAGTTGGGGCACTGACGGAGCAGTGCCCTCACGTGGCTTCCCTGCTTTCTTTGAGTTGGGGCACTGACGGAGCAGTGGCCCTCACATGGCTTCCCTGCTTTCTTTGAGTTGGGGCACTGACGGAGCAGTGCCCTCACATGGCTTCCCTGCTTTCTTTGAGTTGGGGCACTGACGGAGCAGTGCCCTCCAGCGAAAGAAGGGCAATCCTTCGCCGGCATTGACCTCGGCGCCGGTTTCGGCCAGTTTCGTTGCGTTCCGAAATTGATGCCGACAAAGACAAAGAATCTGGCGGCGGCGTTTGCCCTGGCGCGGACGCGCTACGCCGATCAGGGCGTCGAGGTGGCCCGCGCGCTCAAAACCCTCGCCCGCGTTTCCGTGTCGCTCCAGTGCTGGCAAGGGGACGACGTCGGCGGTTTTGAGGTTTCGCGAGAGGGACTCGGCGGGGGCCTGGTGGCCACCGGGAATTATCCCGGCAAAGCCCGCACGGCGGACGAGCTTCGCGCCGATCTCGAAGAAGCATTCTCGCTCCTTCCGGGCCGGCATCGTTTGAACCTGCACGCGTCCTATGGCGAGTTCGGCGGCCACAGCGTGGATCGGGATGAGATTGCGCCGGAGCATTTCCGGAATTGGATTGCCTGGGCGAAGGCGCGCGGCCTCGGCATGGATTTCAATCCCACGTGCTTCTCGCATCCGAAAGCCGCCGATGGAATGACGCTCGCGCATCGCCGCCGGAGCATTCGCAACTTCTGGATCGATCACTGCATCGCCTGCCGCCGGATCGGTTCCGCCATGGGCCGCGCCCTGGGGACTCCGTGCGTTACGAATGTCTGGGTTCCGGACGGTTCCAAAGACACCCCGGCCGATCGCCAAGGACCGCGCGAGCGCCTGGCGGAATCCCTGGACGCCATTTTCGCAAAGAGGTTTTCCGGGCGGCATTTGCTCGACTCCGTGGAGCCGAAGCTTTTCGGGATCGGCAGCGAAAGTTATGTGGTTGGATCGCATGAATTTTATCTCGGGTATGCCCTCACCCGGCGCACGCTGCTGTGCCTTGACGCCGGCCACTATCATCCTACCGAGAGCATCGCCGACAAGATCACCGCCGTGCTCCAGTTTTTGCCGGAGATTCTGCTGCATGTCAGCCGTGGCGTCCGCTGGGACAGTGACCACGTCGTGATTCTCAATGACGACCTGGCGGCCATCGCCCGCGAAATCGTGGCGAACGATTACCTCGACCGGGTTCATCTCGGCCTTGATTATTTCGACGCGAGCATCAACCGGGTGGCCGCGTGGATTATCGGGGCGCGCAACCTGCTGCGCGCCCTGCTGCTGGCGCTGCTGGAACCTGCGGCCATCCGGGAGGCCGAGGACCGGGGCGACTTCACAGCGCGGCTGGCGCTGCAGGAGGAGGCCCGCACACTGCCTTGGGGCGCCGTTTGGGATTACTATTGCGACAGCGAAGGCGTGCCGGCGGGCGATGCCTGGCTGGCGGAGGTCCGGCAATACGAACAGGACGTGCTGAAGAACCGCTGACAGGACCGCAACCACACGCTATGGGTGGAAATCCCTTTCTCGGAGTACTTTTTCATTGGCTCGGCGGGCTGGCGTCCGGCAGTTTCTATGTTCCCTACAAGGGTGTAAAGCGATGGTCCTGGGAAACGTACTGGCTGGTCGGGGGATTCTTTTCCTGGATCATTTGCCCCTGGCTGTTGGCCTCGTTCATGACCCGGGATCTGCTCGGCGTTCTGGAGCAGCAATCCGCCAGCACACTATGGTGGACTTATTTCTTTGGCGCTCTGTGGGGGTTTGGTGGCCTGACGTTTGGCTTGACGATGCGTTACCTGGGCATGTCGCTGGGCATGGGAGTGGCGCTGGGCTATTGTGCGGCTTTTGGCACGCTCGTGCCGCCGATCGTCAAATCGTTCCTGCCGGCGATCCCGGTGGATTCGAGCATTGTTGACATCGCCCGGTCGGTGCCCGGGAAAGTCACGCTGGCGGGAGTGGCCGTCTGCCTGTGGGGCATTGGCATCGCCGCGCTCGCCGGTCTGACGAAGGAGCGCGAAATGCCCGAGGTGGAAAAGAAAAGAGCGATCGCCGAGTTCAACTTCACGAAGGGCATCCTGGTGGCCACGTTTTCCGGGATCATGAGCGCGTGCTTCTCGTTCGCTTTGACGGCCGGGAATCCCCTGAGCGAAGCGACGGCCAGAGCGGGCACGCCCACGTTGTGGACCGGCCTGCCAAAGCTGGTGGTCGTGCTGTTGGGCGGGTTTACCACCAACTTCGTCTGGTGCGTGCTCCTGAACCTGAAGAACCAGACGGGTTACCAATACTTCAACGCCAGAATCCGTCATCGTCCCTCCGCCCCGGGGAAGGAGACCCACGCGGGGGCCGCAGGCGAAGTTCCCTCCGAGCTCGCGCCCATCTGGGCGAACTATTTCTTTTCGGCGCTGGCGGGCACAACCTGGTATTTCCAGTTCTTTTTCTACACCATGGGTGAGACGCAAATGGGCCAGTACCGATTCGCCAGCTGGACACTGCACATGGCAAGCATCATCATTTTCAGCACGCTGTGGGGCTGGATTCTCCATGAGTGGAAGGGCTCGAGCAGAAAAGCCCACCGCCTGATCGGCCTCGGCATCACTACGCTGCTCCTCTCCACGATCATTATCGGGTTCGGAACCTGGTTGAAGGGCCGCGGTTGAGCGAACCTATTGGGACGCGCCCGCCGCCGGGGCAACCGGTTGCCGCCACCTTGCCCGGAGCGCGGTTGCTCCCGTTCTCGCGGGCGCATCCCGACACCGCCCCTGGTAGGGCGGCGCTGCGACGCCGCCGGCCGAGCGGCAGCTCGGCCCTACCGAAATTCGGTGGGTTGCTCCCTTTCGCGCGGCGGCAGATCAAGAAAGCTTGCTCGAGGGCATGCAATCCCCAATATTTCGGCCGGTCAGAGTTACCAGGCATCCCGGTTATGTCTCGCACAGCCGCAGTTCCCGAAACGCCATGAGCACGAACAAGAATAGCCTCTTCGCGATGGATGACGGAAAAAACCTGATCTTCACGTTTATTCTCGTCAGTTCGCTGTTCCTGCTTTGGGGGGTCTGCAACGGGCTGATTGACACGATGGACAAGCACTTCCAGAACGAATTGGGTCTGACCAAATCGCAATCCGCCAACGTGCAGTTCGCACACTATTTGGGCTACTTCTTGATGGCGCTGCCCGCCGGCGTGCTGGCAACCAAGTTGGGTTGGAAAGGCGGTATCATTGCGGGGCTCCTGATTGTGGCAGTCGGGGGATTCTGGTTCGTCCCGGCCACTCATATCCAGGCTGCCGCGCAGGCTGGACGCGTGTCGGCAACCACCGCGTTTGTCGCATACCTTTGTGGCGTTTGTGCAATCGCTACGGGACTGACATTTCTGGAAACAGTCGCGAATCCCTACACCACTGTGCTGGGGCCACCGGAATACGCAGCAACCCGCATCAACCTCGCCCAATCCGCCAACGGCATCGGCTGGCTTGTAAGTCCGATCATCGGCAGCATTTTTTTCTATTCCAAGGATGCCCAAGGCCAAAGCACTGGCGGTCAGACGCTCTACATTCCTTATGCCACTATCGCCGTCATCGTCGTAGTTCTCGCAGCCGTTTTCTATTTTGCCTACGTTCCAGACATCAAAAATGAGGATGATTACCATCTGGATGAATCCAAGCATGGTTTGCGCTCCATCTGGTCGCACAAGCACTTTGTCATGGCAGTCGCCGCACAGTTTTTCTACGTCGCCGCCCAAGCCGGCATCTTCAGCTTCTTCATCAACTGCATGACGTCCGACAAACAAACCGGGTTCAGGATAGTTCCGGCAATTCCCGCTTCGTGGGACTCGACCATGACAGACCTCGCTGCCCACTCTGGCTTCCTGCACAATTGGCTCCTCGGCTGGTTCGAAACCAACAGAGCCGGCATCCTTTGCATCAGCGACAAAGGCGCCGCCAATCTGGGAAGCGTCGCCTTCGCCTGCTTCCTTCTGGGGCGTCTCACGGGTTCCTGGTTGTTGAAGAAATTCTCCGCGCACAAGGTCCTTGGTCTCTTCGCGGTCTGCAATGTGGTCATCAGTCTCCTGATCTTCTGCAATCTGGGCTGGCTGTCTGTAGTCTGTGTCTTCCTGAGCTATTTCTTCATGTCCATCATGTTCCCCACCATTTTTGCCCTGGGCATTTTCGGCCTGGGCGCCCTGACCAAGAAGGCGTCTTCGTTTATCGTCATGGCCATCATGGGCGGCGCCATCCTGCCCAAGCTCATGGGTTATGTCGCCGATAAGTACGACATGTCCCGGGGGTTCATCGTGCCGATGGCCTGCTTTGTTCTCATCGCCTTCTACGGCTACTGCTGGCCCAAGCTCAGCAAGGCGGAGTCCTTGCACGGAGTGGGCGCTTCCGGGGGTCACTGATCAAATCCACGAAATCGAGATTTATGCCTCTAAAACCCAGACACGTTTACCTGGTCGCCAACGGCGACCAGCGGCTTTCCGCAAACCAGAAATGCTGGCCCGAACAGTTCCAAATGGAACAGGCGCTCTCCAAAGTGCTGGCGGCCGCCGGCTGGAGGGTGGTGCGCGCTCATCCTTACGACAAAGTCAAAAAGCATGGGTTCGTTGACTCCCAGAAAACGGGCATGGAAGTGTTCCGCCGGTTCGATCCGAACGCGCCCCTGATCGTGGCGGAGAGCGTCTGGGAATACAGTCATCACATCCTGCACGGCCTGTTCACCCATCGCGGACCGATTCTTACCGTCGCCAACTGGAGCGGCACCTGGCCGGGGCTGGTCGGCATGCTGAATTTGAACGGTTCGATGACCAAGGCGGGCATTCGTTACAGCACCTTGTGGAGCGAAACCTTTGCGGACGGTTTTTTCAGGAACGGACTCCGCCAATGGCTCGCCGAGGGGGCCGTGACTCATGATCAAACCCATGTGCGCGACTTGTCGCTGGTCAAACTCCCGCCGGCGGATGAACGGTTGGGCCGGAACGCCGCCCGCCGATTCAAACAGCAGAAGGCAATCCTGGGCGTTTTCGATGAAGGCTGCATGGGCATGTTCAATGCCATCATCCCGGATGAACTGCTGCATCCTACCGGAGTTTTCAAGGAACGACTGAGCCAATCCTCCCTGTACGCCGCGATGCTTCAGGTCTCCGATCGCGAGGCCCAGGAAGTGTATTGGTGGCTGCGTTGTAAAGGGATGAAGTTCGCCCTGGGCGAAGACGAAAGCACCGAACTGACGCTGAATCAGGTGTTGCAGCAGTGCAAAATGTACATCGCCGCGGTCCGGATCGCCGATGAATTCGGTTGCGCCACCATCGGCATCCAGTATCAGCAAGGGCTCAAAGACCTCGCGCCGGCCAGCGACCTTGCGGAAGGCCTCTTGAACAACGTGGATCGCCCGCCGGTGAAGCATACCCAAACCGGTCGCATCCTTTTCGCCGGCGAAGCGTTGCCCCATTTTAATGAAGTGGACGAGGGCGCCGGTTTGGACGGCTTGGTGACGTACCGGCTGTGGCGGGAACTGGGTTTTGCGCCCGAAAATACGCTGCACGACCTTCGCTGGGGACAACAGTACCGGGGACCGGGATTTGATCCCGCGCCTTCAACCGGCAAGGCCAAAGCCACGCCGCGCCACCGGATTGATGATTATGTCTGGGTGTTCCTGATCTCCGGCGCCGTGCCGCCCGCCCATTTCATCGGGGGCTACAAAGGCGCGCGCAGCGAACGGCAGCCGCCTATGTACTTCCGGCTCGGCGGCGGCACCATCAAAGGCATTTCCAAACCGGGTCATATCGTCTGGAGCCGCGTCTTCGTGATGGATGGAAGACTGCACTGCGACCTTGGCGTCGGGAAAGTGGTCGGGCTGCCGCAAAAAGAAACCGAGCGCCGCTGGCGGGAAACAACTCCGCAATGGCCGATCATGCACGCGGTGCTGGCGGGCATCTCCCGCGATCAGATGATGGCCCGCCATAAATCAAACCACATCCAGGTCGTTTACGCGCCGAACGCGGAGCAGGCGCATCGCGCCTGCCGGGTCAAAGCCGCCATGCTGGCCGAACTGGGCCTGGAAGCGCACCTGTGCGGGAATGTGGAATTGAGTTGAACGAATGCGCGCTTTCCAAGGCGTAGCTATTTATGGGTCGATCGACGTGCCGCCAGGTTCTGGAGTGCGGTGATTCATCACCGCTTTCAATCACCGTCAACCTCAGGCCGTGCGGGCTGAAAGCGCCGATGAATCGGCGCACTCCAAACGCTTCGCGACGTTGAGCCAATCTCGCTATGACCCCCCACCACTTGGCCTGTGATCTGGGCGCTGAAAGCGGCCGCGTCATGCTTGGAACGCTCGCGGACCGGGTGCTGACCGTCGAGGAGATCCATCGCTTCCCCAATACTCCGGTCCGGCGGGACAATCATCTGCAGTGGGATATTCCCGCGTTATTCGACGGGCTCAAGGCCGGCCTGAAAAAGGCGGCCGCGCGCCGGTTGCCCGTCGCCAGCATCAGCACCGACTCCTGGGGCGTCGATTACATCCTCCTGGATGTCAACGGATCGATTCTCCCGCCCACATTTCATTATCGTGACTCGCGCACTGTGGAAGGGGTCAAAAGCGCGTTCGCCAGGACGGACTGGAGGACGATCTTCGCCGAGACCGGCATTCAATTCATGGCGCTCAACACGATCTACCAACTCGCCGCGGAAGAACCCGAGCGCCTGGCGCAGGCACATCAACTCCTGAACATTGGCGATGGATTCAATTACCTGCTCTCGGGCATTGCCAGGGCCGAACAGTCCCTCGCCAGCACCACCCAGCTTTACAATCCCCGATCAAAGGCCTGGTCGAAGTCCCTGATTCAAACACTGGATCTGCCGTTGAGACTCTTCCCGCCGATTGTCCCTTCCGGAACGCGGCTGGGCCCTTTGCGGGTCGAAATCGCCCGGGAAACCGGCCTGTCTGGCATCGAGATCATTGCGACGTGCTCGCACGACACCGGCGCGGCCGTCGCCGCCGTGCCGGCTTCGGGAGATGACTGGGCGTACTTAAGTTCCGGCACCTGGTCACTGATGGGCGTCGAGCGCGCCGAGCCGATCATGACCGACGCCAGCCGCGATTTGGGTTTCACGAACGAGATCGGCTACGGCGGCACCGTGCGGTTTCTCAAGAACATTATCGGGCTGTGGCTCGTTCAGGAATGCCGGCGTCGTTGGGCGATAGCCGGGCGGGATTATGATTACGAAACGCTGACCCGACTGGCGGCAGCTTCGCCGTCATTCGTTTCCCTGATCAATCCTGCCGATCCGCGGTTTGTGAGCCCGGACGATATGCCGCAAAACATTGAGGCGTTTTGCCGCGAAACAAATCAGGCGGTCCCGGCCAATCCAGGAGCCTTTGTGCGCTGCATTCTTGAGAGTCTCGCCCTGTTCTATCGCCATACTCTGCAGCAAATCGAGGAGATTCTAGGCCGGAAAATCCAGCGCCTCCATGTCGTGGGCGGCGGCAGCAAAAACCGGCTGCTCAACCAATTCATCGCCAATGCGCTCAATCTCCCGGTGATCGCCGGCCCGGCCGAGGCCAGCGCCACCGGCAATGTGTTGGTCCAGGCGATTGCGTCGGGCCGGCTGCTTTCCCTGGCCGCCGCGCGCGAGGTGGTCCGCAATTCCACCGCCATCGAAATTATCTCCCCGCAATCGACCGGGCCCTGGCAGACCGCGTACGGATGTTTGGTTAAACTTCTGAGTAACAGGCCGTAAATGCATCCCTTGGTCTCCCCCGGCGCTGAAGAGGCAAGCGTGGGAAGGTGTGACTGAACCCGTCATGGAGAGAGACCGCCGCCGCGGCGCGAAAGCGCTTGCCACGGCAGCAATCGTGCTCTTCCATCTGATTTAAAACTTGGCCGGCATGCTATTGCCCTACCAAATTACGACGCTGCTTTACTGTTTCAACGAGCGCGATGACGTGTTGCTCCTGGAACGGGCGCAGGAACCGAACCGGGGCTTGTGGAGTCCCGGCGGCGGCAAGTTGCGCACCGACACAGGCGAATCGCCACATGCCTGCGCCTGCCGCGAAGCGAAAGAAGAACTGGCCCTGGACCTCGGCCCCTCGGATCTGCACTTGACGGGCATTGTCAGCGAGCACGGGTATCAGGGACAAAGCCACTGGCTCATGTTCTTGTTCGAGGTAAAACCGCGGCTGACGTCGTTGCCGCCGGCGCATCGCGAAGGACGGTTCCAATTCTTCCCGCGGCCGGCGCTGGCCTCGTTGAAAATGCCGCAGACGGATCGGGAGCAGATCTGGCCCTGGTTCTGGCAGCATCGCGGCGGGTTTTTCGCCGCGCATTGTCACTGTCGCCCTGATGGAAATAACGATTGGCTGTTGAACGAGTCTGTCCCCGCTCCGTCGAGGGGGTCAGCTCCTGGTTTTGGCACATTGCCGCCGCGCTGAAAGAAACTGTATGCAAAAGTGGGACAAGCTGGGAACTGACCCCTCGTTGATTTATGGATGACCCGATCGTCGATCTGCACAGCGACCACTATTTCATGGGCGAAGCGCTGCGCCAGGCGGCCCGGGCCGGTGAAGCCGAAGAAGTGCCGGTCGGTGCCGTGGTCGTGCGCGACGGACGCGTCATCGCCCGCGCTTTCAATCAGGTGGAACTGTTGAAGGACGCCACGGCCCACGCCGAGATGCTCGCGCTGACGCAGGCCGAGGAGGCGGTGGGCGATTGGCGGCTGACGGACTGCACGCTTTTTGTCACCAAGGAGCCCTGCCCGATGTGCGCCGGGGCGATCGTCCACGTGCGGCTGGCGCGCGTGGTATTCGGGGCCAGCGATCCGAAGGCGGGCGCGGCGGGGAGCGCGTTGAATTTGCTGCAGGTTCCATCCCTCAATCATCGCTGCCAGATTACCGGCGGCGTTCGGGAAGCCGAATGCCGGGCCTTACTGCAGACTTTTTTTGCCAAACAACGGTCGGGCGAGAATCCCGCGAATGGCAGTCCGGGACCCCGAACCCGGACGTTAAGTCAGAGCGGAATCCGCGACCGCCCTGGAACCGAGGCAGGACTTCCGCCGGACGCGGACACGGGTTGACCAAACTATGTCCCACGTGGGACATAGTTTGGTGCGGAGGGCAGCCGGGTTGCATTTGCGAAGGCGCCCGCTTCTCGACTGTTCAACCTGCGGGGGATTCATTAGCTTGAGCGCATGAAAGTCAGCGGGTTTGCCTTTTTGGGCAACGGCCAAACGCCGGGTTATTCGTTCGTGCAATCAGTCCGCTCGATTCTGCCGATCGTGGACGAGTTCGTCGCGGCATTGGGGCCCGGCGACGACCACACGGAAGAGCGGTTGCGGGGGCTTGGCGATCCCAAGATTCGCATTGTTCCCACCCGGTGGAACGAAAGAATCCGAAGCGATTGCAGCGTCGAAAGGACGGGCACACGATGACGGAGCCGCCCCGAGTGGCCATAGTGATGCCCGTGTGGAATCAAGTTGCCTATACCAGGCTGTGTCTTGAAAGCCTGAAGAAAAGCTTGATCCCCAATGCTCAAATCATTGTGGTCAATAATGGATCAACCGATGAAAGCGGCTTGTTTCTTGCCGGGCAAACGGACATTCGGCTGATAACAAACAAAGCCAACTTGGGGTGTGGGGCGGCCTGGAACCAGGGAGCTCGGGCTGCAGCCGATGCGGAGTGGATCAGCTTCCTCAACAATGATGTAATCCTGTCCACAGGTTGGCTGGCGGGGCTTCTTTCCTTTGCGCAAGAGTGGAAGGTTGATATTGTCAGCCCGGCCGTCCGTGAGGGCGAGGCAGACTATGAGTTCGATCAGTATGCGCGTGAATTTGTCGGGAAAATGTTCCACGTCCGGCGTTTGGGGGTGGCCCACGGGATCTGTTTTATGGCCCACAGCGAGGTTTTCAAGACGATAGGGTATTTCGACGAAAACTTTCACATCGGCCAGTTCGAAGATGCTGATTTTTTTCGCCGGGCCGCCGCCGCGGGCTTCCGTTTGGCCACCACCGGCAGGTCGTTGATTCATCATTTCGGCTCGGTGACTCAGGTTTCGCTCCGCAAGGAGGGCACTGCCTCCTACGAGGCCGAAAATCGCGCTTATTACAACAGGAAATGGAAACTCACCTGGTGGAAACGGCTGCTTATCCGGCATAAGAATAAAATCCGTCATCTGGTTTGGCGACATCGGGAGTTTTCGCAACAGGGCCACACGCTCAAGGAGCGGTGGAAAAAGGGGAGGCTGCATTATTACTGAAGAGTCTGTGACAAAAGCCAGCGCCCCCTCATTCCTGATCGTCTGTTTGCGTTTTTTGGGAGATGTTTTGGCAACAACCCCGCTTGCTTATTCGATCAAAACACACTTGCCTTCCGCCCGTGTCGATTATCTGGTCTTTGCCGGGACGGAAGGCATCCTTGCTCGAAACCCGTTTGTGGACGGGGTCATAACGATGCCCCGAGGCAGTCGCAGCCTGGCTCTTATCGCTTCGTTATGGAACCAGTATGACGTTGCGCTTTCCACAAATCCATCCGACCGGATGACTGTCTTCAGCGCGATCGCTGGAAAGAAGTCGTACGGGCTTCTCCGCAAGGTCCCCGGAGAATGGTGGAAAGAACCACTGCTCGATGGTTCCTGCCGCTACGATGATCGCAATCATGTGGTCCAGGTGGTGCTTTCGCTGCTAGATATGCTGAACATACCCAAGCGGCCCCGCGTCGTTGTGGGATTCGATGCGGAGGATGAGCGCATCGTGCGCGAAAAGCTGGCCGGCGGGCCCTATGTGGTCCTGCACCCTTACAGCAGGGCTGCCTTCAAATTCTGGGACGAGCGGAAATGGGCAGAGCTGGCGGGGATGATCCGCTCACGGCTGAAGCTGCGTCCGGTTTTTACGGTTGCTCCGGACCTGGCTGACCAGGCTCTTCTCAGGCGAATCGCCGACGCGGCTTCAACCCCGATTGAAAAGTTCGCTGATCCGTTCTCGCTCAATCAACTGGCCGCCGCGATCAAAGGGAGCGTCGCCTACGTCGGCATCGACACCGCCGTCACGCACATCGCCGCTGCCACGGGCAGCCCGGTCATCGCCCTCTACGGTCCCACTCTGACGAGATACTGGGCTCCGTGGCCGAATGACTGCGGCGAAGCCTCGCCTTTTGCGGCCAACAAAGGAATTCAGCGCAAAGGCAATGTGACCGTTATTCAAAAGGATTGGGGCTGCGTCCCCTGCAACAAGGAAACCTGCGCCATCACCACACGCCAAAAGATTGAATGTCTGGAAGCGATCACCCCTGACGAGGTGCTCAGAGAGCTGGCGAACAATGTCGGCTGAAGGCATCCGGGAAAGTCAGCGGCATGAAAGCTTCTGGTGGCACGAAAGCCGGTGGCGGTGCGTCACGCTGGAGCATTCGCCCAACGAAAATCCCGGATGGGCAGGGACACGCGGCGTCGCTTCCACGGGTGCGCGCAGCGCAGCCCTACCAAAGCGGAAATGAAATATGGCAGCCACTCTAAAGAGCCGTGGCAACAACAACGATGCCTCTCCAAAAGCCACAATAATGATTTGCCGGCGGTTTGGGACCAGAAGGCGCTGCCGAACGGGGGCCGTTTGACCCTGCTATCATGCGAGCCGAACCATTTCGGCGAGGGCTCGCTCGCTCGCTTCAATGACGGCCTCGGATGCAATGCTGGAGACGAGAGGCGGGCGACCGCGGGCCGGAGTGATCGCCCAGTCCGGGTGCTGAAAAGGGTGGCCCTGGCCCGGCGCGGTTGAGGGCATGATCATGACCACTCGCTTTCCCATTGCCACCGCCAGATGCAGCATGCCGGTGTCGCCTCCGAGAACCACCGTGGACAGGTTCATCAGACCCGCATTGAGCAGCAAAGAGCCGAAGGAGATCTGGAACCCGGCCTGGCGAGCCGGCTCCAGGGCGGCGCGTTGGCCGGGTCCGCCGGCGAAGAGAACCTGCTTTCCCCGGTCGCGCCAGCAGGCGGCCACCGCGAGATGCCGGTCGAGCGGCCAGTTCTTGAACGGCGTGCTGGTGAACGGCTGGATGAAGAGCGTGGGGCGCTCCGGGTTCAAACCAAACGCGATGAACTGCTGACGTGCTTCTTCCAAAGCAGGTTTCGGCAGGGCGAATTCGTTCATAATCTTTCGCGGGCGCAGGCCGCATTGCTGGAGCAGCGAGAGGTTCCATTCGGCCGGATGCACACGGTCGTTGCGCGGCACGCCGCAGGTGTAAGCCCAGCGCCGGCCCTTGCGGTACACATTGCCCCACCGCTGCGGGGCGCGGCTCAACCACGTCAGCAACGCGGTTTCGCCGTAACCCTGGAAGTCCACAACCAGCGAGAACCTGCCGGCGCGCAAGCGGCGCAGCAGGGTGAAGGTTTCGACCAGGATAGCCTTGGGATTACCGCTTCGGTAGCGGGCTTGATCCAGCGCGAGGGTTTCGTTGACGTCGCGAAAGCCTTCGAGCAGCGCGGCGTTTTGCCTGGAAATGAGGAAGGAGATTCGGGCGTTGGGGAAGGCCTCACGAACCGCATGAACCGCGGGTCGTGTGAACAGGATGTCGCCGATCGATTTGAGGCGGATCAGTAAAATGTTTCCGTTCACTTTTGCTGGAGCTCCCAAAGCTTGGCGTATTTCAGAAACGTGTAATAGGCGTAGAGCGCAGCCAGAACGAGTCCGTGGCGGCCGTCGCGAAAGCCTTGTTGCGCCGCAAAAACCTTCAGGAACATGGCTGGCGGGCTCAACAACATTTTCGGCAGGGAGACGCGTTTGCCCGCTTCGGCGTAGCGCTGCGCCATCAGTGTCGAATAGCGCTGCAGTTTCGCGGTCGCGATTTCCACGGTGTCCCATGGATACTGCAGGACATGTTCGCGCAAATAACCGAGGCGGCCGTGGAGCGTGTAGCTTTCATGCACCAGTTCCTCGTTGTAACGCAAGCGCGTGCGGTTGAACAACTGCGGCTGGCGATAATCGGGGTACCACCCGCAATGCTTCATCCAACGGCCCAGGAAATGACTTTTGCGCGGGATGTGGTACGCGTCAAACCGGGGCGCGGACAACTCCGCACGCACTTCGCGCGCGAGCTCCGGGGTGCACCGTTCATCGGCGTCGATGCTGAGAATCCAATCGTGTTTCGCGGCGTCCAGCGCGACGTTGCGCAGTTTGCCGAAGCCGCAAAACTTTTGGCTGAGGATGCGGGCGTTGTATTCACGGGCGATATCGAGCGTGCCGTCGGTGCTGAACGAGTCCACCACGATGAGTTCGTCCGCCCACTTCACGCTTTCGAGCACGGCGCGGATTTGCCGGGCTTCGTTGAGCGTGAGGGTGTAGGCGGTGAGTGGTCGCGGAGTTGTCATCGCCAAAGGAAAGCGCCGCGTTTTGGTTGAGAAATCAAAGTGCCGCCGTAGCGCCAAGGCCCGCTGATGCGCCACCGGGCGATGAGGATCTTTTTCTCCAGCCGCCGTCGTTGCCGATTGAACCAGGTCAACCGGTATTTCCTCCCGGAATCAGCGACGCCGGCATCGCGCCGGTTGTCGAGACACATCCTGGTCTGCGACGCTTGATCGAAATGCGGAATGACGATGACCACATCCATGCTCGGGGAAAGGGTTATTACACTGGTCCCGGTCCGACAAGGCATTAGTAGCCGCGCCCCATGTTCATTCGTAGCGCCATTGTCCGTCCTGGCGCCGCATCCTCAGGGTCATGCTGAAACGCCGCCGTTCGTTCCACCGCCAGAAGGCGCCTCGGATCTGTTCGCGCAGGCGGCTGCTGTTCCGGCGCAGCCAGGTGAGGTCGTGTTTCTTGCGGTAATACCCGTCGAGGGCAGGCGAGGCACCGTGGTTGAGATTGACGCCGGACTCCGGGCCGCGCCCGGCAGGCGCGCCGAAAGTATGCAGATAAGCCCGGCCAGTGACGGCCAGTCTGAAGCCTGCGCGGCGGGCGCGCCGGAAGAAATCTTCATGCTCCTGACCGGCGAGATCGGCTTGCGTATCAAAGGGTCCCACCGTGTCCAAGACGCGGCGATGCACCATGAACGACAAACCCCAGGCCACACCGTGACGGCAGGCAAATCTCATCTTTCTTGTGAACTCTTCGGCAAAGGTCAGAAAATCATAATCCAGATCCCCTTCCACCATGGCGGGACTGACGATATCGCTGCGTTGTTCCCGGGCAAACGCGGCCAGGCCCTCCAAAAAGCCGGGGGCGACGATGGCCTCGCTGTCCAGGATCACGATCCAGGTGGAGTCGGTGGCGCTGGCGCCCTGGTTCCAGGCGGCGCTGCGCCCCGGGCTGGTGTGGTTGCACAGGACGCGAAGATCGGGCCGTGCGGCGAGGAACTCCCGGGTTCCGTCGGTTGAGGCGTTGTCCACCACCAGCACAACATCGGTGTCGGGCACGCCGCTGCGACTAAGACTCTTCAGGCAGCGGGCCGCATGATCCCACTGGTTGCCGACGGCGATGACAAAGACGGCATCCACAGGCGGGTGGGTGATCCGCGCCACAAAGAGATTGTCGAGATCGCTTTCGAAAAAGGAGGCGTAGGCATCAAAGTTCCGGGATAGCCGGCCAACCGTATCACGAAAGTGGCCGTCAGGCGCGGACGGGTGATCGATGACCTCGATCAGAATTCCATAGAGTTCCCGCACCGGCTGGGGAGCGCCCTGGAGTTTTTCGGGGTTTGTCCGGCTATGCCGCAGGTTGGGGCGGATAAACGCGTTCATCATCTCCTTGATTCGTCGCTCGTCCGCCGGCCAATCGAGGCCAAGGGCAGCGGCACACCTGCGCAGTTCCGGCTCCCATGATTCGAGGAGCCGGTCATAGCTCAAGAACACCGTGGGAACTTCGGCCGCATCGCGCAGGGCGACGATGTTGTGGTTGAACCACATGCCGAATGCTTTGTCGAGCGGGATGCGGTCTCGCGTCCTCAGGGAATTGGCCACGTCCAGTGGGCTTCGGACCACAAAGACGCAGGACAGTTCAACTCCCAGCTCGGCGAGCACCTCCCTCCAGAGGGGGAGCAGAATGCAGGTTCGGGGATCTTTCCACGCCCAGAGCGGGTGATGGGCCAGGTTGGCCGCGACCAGCCATTTGAGTTCCTCTCGGAAGGGACGAATTTCATCGGACAGGTGCCACCGGTCCGGCAACGGGGCAGCCGTGTCCCAAGTCCTCTTGAGGTGCGCCAGCAGGCGTCCGTGCAGATTGCAGATATCGAGCCGTTCCCAGTACCCTTCGGGGTTGGCCCGGGTGGGAGGCATCAAATCTTCATCCTCCCCCAGGTAGGCCCCCAGCAGGTTCATGGCGCGCGCGATGGCCGAGGTGCCACTCCGATGCATGCCGAGGATGCAGATGGATTTGGACTTGCCGGTGAAACCATTCATAGCTGCCGGGGCGCCGGTCATTTTCTCGTGAACCGAAGCATTTTCTGCGCGCGGGGATGGTTCCACTCGCCTACGTAGTGGATCTGCCAGGGCAATTCCCCGATGCACCACGAAAAATCAGCCAGCTTATAATGATACGGATCCTGGTCCGCATAGGTGGTAACCCCTCCGGGCTGCTGGACCAACGGTTGATCCAGGGGATGCCCGGCAGGCGACTCGAAGAACGTCGCATAAAACTTTCCGCCCGACCGCATGCATTTTCCGAGCTCGATCAGACAGAGACGAATGTGATTCAAGGGCAGATGACTGAACACGGACTGCGCCACGGCATAGTCGAACGTCCGGCCGAACCGGGAGAAACCAAAGTGTTCGTCGCAGAGCAGGTTTTTACGGGGAGTTTTCGCCCGCAACGCCGGCGAGAGTTCACGCTCGTAACCGGCATCCAAAAGGGATTGGTTGATGTCGACACCGTAGTAATTGCCGGCGTCAAGAAAGTCGATGAACCGCACCCCCCCGCGCAGCGGCCCGCAGCCAACATCCAGAAAGTTCATCCCGGCCTGCAACCCTTCCGCTCTGACAAAATCGATCTGCAGTTTGCCGAGTTCATCCCACATGCCGCCGATGAAGCTGCGGTGCAATCCCTCGGAAACCTCGTTTTCGGTCAGGCGACGACGATAATAGTCATTGATCTTCAAGGCGTGCTTCTTTCCGGGTGCGGCTCTTCGCCCGCCGCGCCGGCGCGATGGAAGAGCGCAACGCGTGAGTTTACGAAATCATGTTGCCGTTATCAAGCAAGCCGGTTCATTGGTTGTGGTGCAGTTCGGTGGGGCGAGCGTCCTCGAGACCCGGAAACCGAACGAGATTTGCCCGGCGAGCCGCGATTGCGTTGGAGGGAAGCGCTTTGTCGCTTCCCTTATTTCTTGGGCACTGACGGAGCAGTGCCCTCCAATCAAGGCGCCGCTCGCCGGGAGCCTCGCCTCACCAACTTTTTGGCGAAACTAAACCACTACCGGTTCTATTGAACCGAACAACCGGCTTGACATCCTTCCGCGGCAAAATACGCTCGCGCCGTCAACACGAATCCACGAGCACAAGAAAAATCAAGATTCCAATATTTCGAGAACGCCCATGGCCAAACTACTGATCCGCGAAATCCGCTACGCCTGCGAATCGATCGCCGAGTCCATCCAGATCCTGTTGGGAAAGCATGATCCGCTGCTGCCCTCGCGGAGGTTGATTGACAGCGTGGGCGGCGGGGATTACCGGGTGATCGGCAACAGGTGGTTCCGCCATTTTACCCAGCTAGGCGGCCTCAAACCGGATCATTACGTGCTGGATGTTGGCTGCGGTTGCGGGCGGATGGCTGTGCCCCTCATGGACTATATTTCGGACAAGGGCGACTACCGGGGCTTCGACATCACGCGCGAGGGGATTCGCTGGTGCGAGCGACGGATCACGTCCAAACGGCCGAACTTCCATTTCCAGCTCGCGGATCTTTACAACAAGAGTTATCACCCGGAAGGACGGATCCGGGCGAGCGAATATCATTTCCCTTACGAGGATCGTGCTTTCGATTTCGTCTTTCTGACCTCGGTTTTCACCCACATGCAAGCGCCGGAAATGAACCATTATTTGTCGGAGATTTCGCGGGTGATGAAGCCCGGCGCGCGGTGCATGATCAGCTTTTTCCTGCTCAACCCTGAAGTTCGGGATTTGCCCCGAGCCGGCGCCAGTCTCGACTTCAAGTTCAAGCTGACGGACTGCTATTCGATCCGCGAGGACACTCCCGAGGCCGCGATCGCCTTTGAGGAGCATTATGTGCGCGACCGCCTGCCTGAGCGGGGTTTGCGCGTCATTGAGCCGATCCATTTTGGCTCCTGGTGCGGCCGGAGCCCGTTCCTGGATTACCAGGATATCGTGCTGGCGACGAAGGGATGAGAACCCGGGAAGCGCCGCAGGGGACGGTGGACAAGGGCAGCCGGCAACGGTATTCTCAGGCGCATACATGCGCACCCCATTGGTGAGCGTCTTGATCCCCGTCTTCAACGGCGAATCGTTCCTGGCCGAATGCCTGGAATCGGTTCTGGCGCAGGACTTCGGCGATTATGAGGTGCTTCTCAGCGATGATGGGTCTACAGACGGCTCGGCTGCGGTGATCCAGCGCTATGCCCAACGCGACGGTCGCATCCGGTGGTGGCGGAATTCGCGCAACCTGGGCATCGGCGGCAACTTCAACGCCTGCCTGAGAGCGGCCGGAAGTGAGTTTCTGAAATACGTGTTGCAGGACGACAAGCTTCTCGATCCATCGGTGCTGCGCCGGATGGTGACCGTGCTGGAACGCGACTCTTCCGTATCGCTGGTCGTGTCGGCGGCGCAGTTGATCGACGGGCAGTCGCGGCCGCTTGGCGTGCGCAACTGTTTCCGGCGTTCGGGTGTGCGGGAGGGAAAACAAGTCATCGTGCAATGCCTCGCCCGGAACAGCAATCTGATCGGAGAACCTTCGCTCGCGCTGTTCCGCAAGAGTCAGGCGGCGCGCGGCTTTGACGAGCGGTTGAGACAGTTGCTGGACCTGGAGATGTGGTTTCACTTGCTGGAGCAGGGCCGGTTGGCCTACATCGCCGAGCCGCTGTGCGCGTTCCGTCAGCATCCGGCGCAGCAAAGCGAAGTCAACCGGCGCCGTGGCGACACCGCCGAGGAAGATCTCACCTTGATGGAGAGATACTACACCCGGCCCTGGATGAAAGATTTCATAACGTCGCAGGCCATTTTCACCCAGGTATATTATTTGCGCAAACGCCGCCGGGAGAGACCCGCGGCGGTAGCCGCGGCGATGGCCAGGGACCTGAGCCGGAGCGCCTACGCCCTTTGCTGGCTGAGGCATAAGCTGACCAGGCCGTTTCAGAATTGCCGGCGATGGTTTGAGAAAAAGGGATTCCTGGCCCGGCATCCGGAGGCGGATGGTTTTGGCGGCGCGGGTTGGCCGGCAAGCGGGAGAGGGGCTCGCGGCCGGCCCAACCAATGAACGCGGCGGGCGCAGTTGAACGCTGCCGCTACCTGCCGAAAAATTCTCGCCCTGCGCAACGGACGTGCACATAATCCGGCCGATGGTCAAATTTCTGCGCAGCCTGTACGCTTTCGTTCGACCTTATCAGCCTCGCCTGCTGCTGGGCCTTCTTTGCGGCGTTCTCTATGCCTTGACGAATGGCGCATTGGTTCTCGTCATCAAGCCCGTGGTGAATCTGGTTTCCACCGGGGCGGTCAACGTGGGTGAACTGTTCGACAAAGCGCCCGCCCCCTTGCGGCCGGTGGCCGATTCGCTCAGATCCTGGGTACCGGCGGTGACGGCGCCGTCCTCCAAGGCGGGCATGATGCTTGTGATCGGTTTGATCCCGGTGCTCATGCTGGTTCGCGTGGTGCTGGCCTACCTCAGTGTTTACCTCATGAACTGGGCGGCAGCCCGCGCCATTGCCGACATCCGGACGCGGTTGTTCGATCATCTGCAAAACCTCTCGTTGGCGTTCTTCAGCCGCGCCCGAACGGGCGACCTGATCTCGCGCATCACCAATGATACTCAGATCCTTTATGGAATTATTGGGAGTTCCTTTGCGTCCATGGTCAAAGATCCCATTACCGTTCTGACGATTCTGATCGTCGCCTTGACACGGCAACCGATGCTGACCCTGGTCTCGATGGTGGTGTTGCCGGCGTGCCTGGCGCCCATCATTATTTACGGCCGCAAAGTGCGCAAGTCGGCCCGCGCCATGCAGGGCCACATTTCGGATTTGACCGGGCTGATGCACGAATCTTTCACCGGCAACCGCATCATCAAGGCCTACAACATGGAAGCCACCGTTCTGGCGCAGTTCCGTCAAACCACCCGCCAGTACGTCGGCCACGTCATGCGGGTGATCCGGGCCAATGAGATCCCCAGCCAATTGATGGAGTTTCTGGGCGCGCTGGGAGTCGCGTTGGTTTTGATTTTTGTGCAGCTTTCCCCGAAGGCCAAGCCGTCGCCGGGAGATTTCGTGGCTTTTATCACCGGCATCGTCCTGATGTACCCGCCGATCAAAAACCTGACCCGGCTGCACAATCAACTGCACATGGCCGCTTCGGCCAGCCAACGGGTTTTCGAACTGTTGGATACCAAGAGCGCCGTGGTGGACCCGCCCGACCCCGTTCCCCTGGAAGCGAGACGCGCCGATATTCAATTCGACCACGTCGATTTTGACTACGGTGAGAAGCCGGTCCTGCGCGGGATCAATCTGACGGTCAAGAATGGACAGGTGCTGGCCCTGGTCGGGAGCAGCGGGTCCGGAAAAACCACAATCGCCAACTTGCTCCTGCGTTTTTACGATCCGCTGCGCGGTTCGGTGCGCATCGGACAAACGGACATCCGCCACGTTGCGATCAAAGACCTGCGCCGTCAGATCGCCCTGGTGACTCAGGAAACCATTCTGTTCCACGACACCATCCGCCACAATATCGCCGTCGGGCGGCCGGGAGCCACGAATGAGGAAATCGAAGCCGCGGCCCGCTGCGCCAACGCGCACGAGTTCATCATGCAAAAGCCCCAGGGTTACGACGCCGTCGTTGGGGAGAAGGGGATGGCCTTGTCCGGCGGCCAGCGGCAGCGCATTGCCATTGCCCGGGCGCTCTTGAAGGATGCGCCGATTCTGGTTCTGGATGAAGCGACCAGTTCGCTCGACGCCGAATCCGAACGTCTGGTGCAGGAGGAGCTGGAAAAGCTCATGGAAGGGCGAACCACCATTTGCATCGCTCACCGCCTTTCGACCATTCAGCGAGCCGACCTGATCGCTGTGCTGCGCGAGGGCCGGGTCGTGGAAACCGGCACGCACGCCGAACTCATCCGGCGAGACGGGACGTATCGGAGACTTTACGAACTCCAGACCCAAACTTAGCCATTGAGGCCGACCGCGCTTCGGCGGCCGAGGAGCCCCGGCGCCTCTGCCAGGAAGAGTGCCGGGCTTTGGAGGAGCAATTCCGGGACCTGAGAGACTGTCTTGAAAGGTTGTTGGACGAATTCCAGAACGGCACGCGCCGGTTCAAGCGCTACCGGCAATTCAAAATGTGCAACGCCGCCGCTCTTAATCCGGAGCTTTATCGCCGCGACGAAAGGAAGCCCTGAGCCCGGACTTTTTTGCGGGGTGAAACGCCGGATTTACCCGTCGTTCCGGTGGCGGCGGCAGGTTGCTTCCTTCCAACCGCAAAAGGGTTGATTCACGGGCAAAATCGGACAACATATGCCAAGAACTGAGAAATCATGCAAAAGTTTTCGAAATTTCTGATCGGCCTCGGAATCCTGGCAGGAATCGTCGTCGTGGGAATTCTGATCGGCTGGTGGGGTAGCAGGGAAAAGCCTTCGCCTCCAGTCTCACAACCCGTTGAAGCTCGACGATCAACCGCCTCCGCCGTCCCGAGCCCTTTGTCCCTGACCTCGTCGCCGTCGATGGAACTGGCGGGCGGCAGAACCTCAACCCCGCCGGCAAACACGATGGCCGCGACGATTGCCACGACGAACCTCGCCGCGAATTGGGAGGACAAACTCGACGATATCCTGGGTTCCGACGACGACGACACGAACAAAGTCAAACAACTGTACGAGATGTTCCCGCGCCTGGGGGAAGAAGGTCAGGTGGAAGTGGCGCAACATCTCTCAAACCTGGTCCCGGACGAGAATTACACGCAACTGGGTCAACTGCTGCAGAAGGCGAAATTGCCTGAATCCGTGCTGGACGTGCTGATGAGCGATGTGTTGAACCGCCCGAATTCGGTGAAGTTGCCCGCGCTCCTTCAGGTGGCGCAGAATGCCGATCATCCCAAGGCCGAAGAAGCGAAAGATTTGCTCGAGCTTTACCTGGACGAGGATGACCCGGCCAAATGGCCTCAGAGAATGCAGGAGTGGCTGAAAGAGAACCCGGATTGACGCACGATTCTCTTGTTAAGTCACCCGACGTTCGGATATGTTCCCGGCAACATTTGACCATTTACATGAGAAATGAGCGATCCGGTGCCCTATTTTGACCTGCCGGCGCAATTGCGCGGCATCCGCCAGGAGATTGACGCCGCCGTCGCGCGCACGATCGACAAGGGTTCGTTCTGCCTGGGGCCGGATGTGGCCCAGTTCGAGAAAGACTTCGCGCGGTATTGTGGGGCCGAGCACTGCGTGGGTTTTAACAGCGGCACTTCGGCGCTGCACATCGCCATGTTGCTGCTGGGTATCCGGCCGGGCGATGAAGTCGTCACCACCCCGATGACGTTTGTGGCCACGAGTTGGGCCATTTCCTACGTGGGCGCCAGGCCGGTTTACGTGGATATCGACGACGCCACGTTCAACCTCGATCCGAAGCTTGTGGAACGCGCCATCACCTCTCGCACCAAAGCCATCCTCCCGGTGCATCTTTACGGCCAGCCGTTCGATATCGACCCGATCCTGGAGATTTGCCGGAAACACAAGTTGGCGCTCGTGGAAGACGCGGCGCAGGCGCACGGCGCGAAATACAAAGGCAAAACCATCGGCACTTTCGGCCAGGTTTCCAGTTTCAGCTTTTATCCCGGCAAAAACCTCGGCGCCTGCGGTGAAGGCGGCGCGTTGGTGACCAACAATGCCGCTTATGCCGCTCGGGCGCGTTCGCTCCGCGAGCACGGCTCAAGCGTGCGTTACTATCACGATGAAGTCGGTTTCAACTACCGCATGGAAGGCCTTCAGGGCGCGACCCTCGCGGTGAAATTGAAGCACTTGCCCGCCTGGACAAAGAAGCGCCGGACCATCGCGCATACGTATCACGACCTGCTGGCCGACACGCCGCTGCAATTGCCGCGCGAGGCGGCCTATGCCGAAAGCGTTTATCACCTTTACGTGGTGCGCCATGCGCGGCGTGACGAACTGAAGAAACATCTCGAGGCCAACGGCGTCGGCTGCGCGTTGCATTACCCGGTCCCGCTGCACCTCCAAAAGTGCTACGCGAACCTGGGTCACAAAGCCGGCGATTTCCAGGTCACCGAAAAGGCCGCGCGGGAGTGTCTCAGCCTGCCAATCTATCCGGAATTAACGGACAAACAAATCCAGCGCGTGGCGGATGTGATCAAGGACTTCTTCAAGCGAGGATAGCCGCGGATTCGTTTTCCGATCCCGAGAAAGGGATTTGCCGGAAGCAAGCGCCAGAAGCACAGACTCCGGTCGACGGCCTTGTGGAATCCGTTCAGGCTTCCGTGACCGGAATCGTACCCGGGTCTGACATCCCCAAAAACCTGAACCCGCTCGTTCTGGAAAGTGCCTCGAGTCGCTCGTGCCAATATATTCAACGTACGTTGAATATATTGGCAATAGGACCAGCTACCGCTGCCGCATGGAATCCCTTCAGGATGATTAAAACAGCGATGACGATGTGCTCCAATTCGTTGCGAGGGCATGAACAAGCAGTGGCATCATCGAACCGACGCCTGCTCTGGACGAACTGAGGGCTGATGTTGAACTCGTGGGAAATTGGGTGCCTGAAAGGCGCAAACTCCGGTCTTAGACTGTCTTTTGTGGCACTCGCACAGGGCGTGAATTGATTGGGAGATCTATAGGTCGTTCCGAGGCTGTGTCCATGGGGCCCGCCATGCCAGGGCTCCGTAGTTTATGCGCGTGGGTTGCCGCAGAGAAGCGCAAAAAGTCAGCGATGTGGGAAAGGCTGGGGACATCGTGACCCCCTAGTGAAGATCAAAGTGCTAAGCACGCGACGCAGGGATGAACTGCTTGGACTTCTGCATGAGGTCCGAAGATCGGCGGCATCGGGGCGGGGAGG
>Ga0181533_1000240_pt1 | contig 72176 bp, 61 predicted proteins | sample PEATcosm2014_Bin_45_FD_119772 | JGI IMG/M metagenome (GOLD analysis project Ga0181533, IMG submission 119772) | Peatland microbial communities from MTU Mesocosm Facility, Houghton, MI, USA - PEATcosm2014_Bin11_60_metaG | ecosystem: Environmental > Terrestrial > Soil > Wetlands > Peat | place... | reverse complement strand
GATTAATCGAGCCTTAATCGAGTAACCGACGAAAGGACGCTTTTAACTAATTGAAATTGAGGCTAGGTACCTCCTGCCTACGGCAAGCAAGGGGGTGACTAATAAGTTTTTTCACCGCGTCCCTGCCTACCGGCAGGCAGGGACGCCAAGACGCTAAAAATTAAATTATTGATTTTTGAAATCAGATCGAATTCAGAATTCCTGCCTGCCGGTTTTTAGATTTTCAATGAGAATCTTTTTTAAGATCAGCGATAAGGCCTGACACATCAAATTATTATTAAGCTGATATCTTCCACGATAATCAAAATGATTTCTTTTTATCTTTATTGTCTTAATTTTCATTTCTTCATAAATGGATCTCCGGTCAAGTAAACTCTTTCCCTGGTTTTTATTATTATCTGTTTTTGTTCTTCTCGTTGTGATGACTCTCCTTTCCGAAGGATTTTACGGTGGAACAGATAATGTAACCCATTACTTCATATCCCGTTATTCCTTCAAATATCCTCGTCTGTTTTTTGATACATGGGGCAGACCTGTTTATACTATAATGGCTTCGCCATTTTGTCAATTTGGCTTTCAGGGAGTGAAATTATTCAATGTACTTCTTAGCTGTCTTACTGCCTTATTTGCTTTCCTTACTGCAAAAAAGATGGACATTAAGAAATCCTGGCTGGCCATTCTTTTTGTAATCTTTACTCCTATGTATTTTCTGATGACGCTGACAGGGCTCACAGAAATACAGTTTGGATTTATCCTTATCCTGTCTGTCTATCTTTTTTTTGATGAAAGATACATTGCTTCGGCCATTATCATTTCGTTCATTCCTTTGTCCCGTGTAGAAGGATTTGCCCTGATCCCTATATTTTTCGTGGCGCTTCTGCTAAAAAGAAAATATCTTGCTCTTCCTTTTTTAATAAGCGGACTTCTTTTTTTCAGTCTCCTGGGTCTCTTTTTTGTCTGGAAGGATTTTTTCTGGCTTTTTTCACACTTCCCATATCCATTTCATCATCCTTTGTACAAAAAAAATGGCCCGTTGCTGAATTTTATCAATGCATCTCCGGAAATTTTCGGTATCCCCCTGCTTATCTTATTTTTGGCCGGAACCTTAATTTATGGATATCTTTTCTTTAATGGAGTGAAACAAAAGAGACAGCAGGTCTTTCTGGAGATCTGGATGCTGGTAATGCCTGTCTATTTATTTTTTGCCGTACATTCTGTACTTTACTGGAAAGCCTGGTTTTCATCATTCGGACTGATCAGAGTTGTGACAGGAATATTGCCCCTGGCAGCAATTGTAAGCCTGAAAGCATATGATTTTATCGAAATTAGATTCCTGAAGATAAAACTCTTCAGGAAAATCTTTTTATTTGTTACTATTGTCCTTATTATCATTTCCAATTTTGCGATCCATAAATTCCCCGTTCCCCTCAGCCCGACAGAAAAAACCATCAGAGCAGCAGCTGACTGGATAAAGAGGTCGCCGTTGATAAATCATAAGATCCTGTTTACAGATATGGATGTTCCATTTTTATTGAATATGGATCCCTGGAATCATGACAGATGTGAACAAATCATTATCTGCCGGCGGTTGAGAGCTTATCCAAGCAGTACGGTTTTCATTTGGGACTCCTATTTCAGCACCCATGAATGTTTGGTTCCATTGGATTCTATTGAAAAAACAAGGGAGTATCGCCTTGTGAACAGGTTCCGGCCAGCGCAAAACCCAACTGCAAAGTCCTGGTACGATCCCACTTATAACATCAGTATCTTTATAAAAGTTCCCTATGGTACCCGGTTTGATAATAAAGCCATTTATGATTCGATCACTGCAAAAAACAGAGAAGCTCACGTTGTAAAATTCCTGACCGGTGACACTTTTGAGGATCTTGTAAAGAAACAGGATAACCAGCATGCCTCGGCAGAGTTTGCACGATCGGGGCACCTGTCATACAGAGGCAACAGCTGGGAACAATTCATCGCATATAACCAACTTCATCTTTCAAAGATCATTACCCAGGAAAAAAATGTTTCTATCCGCGTGACATGTTACGTTTATCCCCTGGTCACATTCAAAGATAATGACACACGGCTGGTAATCACCCTGAAAAGAAATAAAGAATCTTATCAATCCCTTCAGATGGATTCTTTTCCCACTCAGATCAATCAATGGAACAAGGTCTCATTTACCGGCATCTTTCCTTTGATCAAAAAGACGGACACGCTTGAAGTCTATTTCTGGCATTTAGGGAAAAAGGAATTTTATATCGATGACCTTAAAATTGAGCAGATCGTTCCCTCATCTTTCAACTGGTGATCACCTGTCAGAACCGGAAATAGATGAAAGGACTGAATCCTGATGAACTGATCGTTGCTTCGCATAATATGAACAGCAGGATTGCAAGAATCGTAAAGATGATCAGTTCGATGTTCCCTGGTTTTGTAAATAGTTTTTTCTGCCAGTTCTCAATGCCCGTAAATTTTCCCCAAAAAGAGAAGATTATGGCGATGCACAGCATTGTCCAGAATTTCGGATCAAGCCATACATCACTTTTTGCTGTGACGAAAGAAAACATCCTCCGGATATAGAAGTGGAAATAATCCAGGCTTTCAGACCTGAAGAGGACCCATCCTATTACAATGATGAAAAAGGTGATGATCCGGGCAGGGATCTTTCCGGTCTTCTTAAAAAACTTCAGCAGGAACAAACGGTCGAAGATAAGGAAGACACCCTGGTAGGCGCCCCATAAGATAAAGGTCCAAGCTGCACCATGCCAGAAACCGCAAAGAAGAAATGTTACAGAGGTGGCTATCAGGTAGATCACTTTATCGGTCCTGAGGTTCAGGTATTTTTCTTTCGGCAATGCCCGTGAAGTTGAATATGCCAGCGGAAGGAACAGGTAATCCCTGAGCCACGATGAAAGTGTCATGTGCCATCTTTTCCAGAACTCGGTGATACTCCCGGAAATGTAAGGATTATTGAAATTCTCAGGCAGCCGGAATCCCAGTAACAGTCCGAGGCCGAGGGCCATATCGGTATATCCGGAAAAATCGAAATAAACCTGGAAGGTATAGGCAAAAGCACCCATCCATGCCAGGCCCGAGGATAATTGCACCGGGCCCAGGGAAAAGACCTGGTTGACATAAACTGCAAGTACATCAGCGATTAGAACCTTTTTAGCAAGACCGATCATAAAGCGATAAAAACCGGTAAGCCGGATATCTGTTGTTTCATTCTCCACCCTGTTGGTAATCTGCCCGGATATCTGCCCTGGCCTGAGGATAGGGCCTGAAAGCAATTGCGGGAACATAAAGATATACAATGCATAATCCTGGATCTTCCGGAAGGGAGGTGATACATTTTTCTTTACATCGAAAGTATAGGCCAGTTTCTGGAATGTGATAAACGAGATGCCAAGCGGCATTATCATCTGGGTCCATGTACCCGGTTTGCTCCCAATGGCTTTCAGCACAAATGCAAACTGGTCATAAAAAAAGTTCATGTATTTGAAATACAGAAGGATCCCAAGATTCAGGATGATGGATGACCAGAACAGGAATTTTCGAAGGGATCCTTCAGATGATGCCATTTTCCTTATCACGAGAAAATCGATAAGAACTGAAGCAATGATCACGAAGACAAACTTAGGTGCACCCCAGGAATAGAAGAAAATACTGAGCAGAAGCAGAAAGATATTCCTGAACCGCTTGTCGAGGAGATAATAGACTATCAGGGAAGCGGGTAAAAAATAGAGTAAGAATATGCTGCTGTTAAAGACCATATTGTGATCAGTGCTTATTATCTGTAAGTTCCTGGTTTACCATGTAAATTGCCGCTTCCCGGAACATTTCATCCAGGGTTAAATGTTGTTCCTCCGCACTTTTTTTAAGATTGTTCAGCCAGTCTTTTGTCTTCCAGATCTGGTTTTCATAATAAACAACGCGTGATCCGGAAGGGTAAAGTTCAGCATACAAACGGTCGATAAAATCATATCCGATATTCCCATAGCCAGCATTGGTCTGAAGGAAGATGATGATATTCTGACGGTTCACGGCGTCCATGAAATTCAGTTCGCCAATGTTCATGGGTTTATTAAAAGTCTGCGGATAAATATCTTTCCCGTAATACCAGAACTCGACATTATTGAACATGTTCCTGATTATCCCAGGATAATACCAAGTCCAGTAAAAACTATCGCCAATGACCAGACCATTGGGTTTTGGCTTTGAAGTATCTCTTGTAAAATGATATTCAGGATATGCATAGGTAGGATGCCTTATTTTCCAGATCAGGTTCATAGGTCTCTCAATATCAGCATCTTCATCTCTTGCCTTTTTGTCTAGTACTATTTTATCAATGACCAATGAGGACATGGGATATCCGGTTTTTATCCCCAGGTAACGGATCAGTGAATCTGCCGCTCTTACGGCTCCATAAGTACTCCAGTGGATGCCGGTTTTCGGATAAAGCGGATAGCGGCTGGTATCTTTTGCCAACCTGAAATAATCGTTAAAATCGATCATGTTGATGCCGGCTTCTCCACAGCGGCGTTTATAGTATGAATAATTGGTGATATCCTGTTTATTCTCAAGATAATGGCGGGGGATGTACTCAGGATAAAAGGTACCTTTATCCGGTGCAAAAACAACAAGGAGGAAAATCTTTTTCTCTTCCCAGAGCCGGTTCTGCAAGATTTTCAGAAGTCTGACCTTCTCGTCACAGTATCGTTTTCCGATAAAATCAGTCCCCAAATATGAACTGATATATTCTGTGCCATAAAGGTATCCATGCTTTCCCACCATGAACTTACTGGCATGAGCTATGGAAAATAAACTATAATCAAGCTGGTTGTAAAGCCTTACAAAATCGCTTTTAAATCCCGGGTAATCTTCAATATGTTGCCGGAATTGTTCCTGGTAAGAACCTTTGAACCAACCGGAAAATGTAAAATCCGGAATCTGCGTCAGGGTGAAAACGCCGTTAAGTTCTTTTGAAGATATTAATTTTACTTTCTTCTGGATTGCAGGAAAGGCAAGTAATACAAGCAGCAGTATAAAAAGGAAATCTTTAAGTTTTCTCATCAGAACTATTGATATTTGATCTTCACATCATCCACAAAGAAAGTATTCTTTTCCTTGTTCCAGACATAGAAATTCATCTGACTGTCTCCCGGCAGGCCCCGGGGAACATAGAATGTCCTCACGACCTTCAGCCATGAATTTGTTGCAGCTGGCAGTGGTTCCACAGGCAAAGACTGCAAATTTACTATTAAACCGTTCTTTTGAAATGAACTTACCAAAAAAGCGTTAATGGGTCCCGGTTTGGTTTTCTTTATCAAAAGCTCAACCCTGATGAATTCCGGGTATTTACCACTGAAATCCCAGATCATGGATGAATGACTGCAGCAGATCCCGTGATCAGGGTCAGCAATTGCACTATAAGTTCCAGAATGCCTGACAGAATCGGTAACCTTTGTCCCATAATAGATTTCCTCATTTTCAAAATCATTCCTGAAGGTATAAGGCAGGCCCTTTTGCGGGAATAGGTTGAGCCTGTTGATCTGCCTCATATAATAATCCCAGTCCCATGTGGAGCCGAAGTTGCATTTATCAGCAACAAGAGATAATTGGGCATTAAAATAAACCATAAAGCCAACCATTAAAATAAATAATACCTGTAATATTCTTTTTTTTGATTTAAATATTTGTTGCGAAAGGTATCCAAAGGGGATACAAAAAACCGGCATAAACTCAATAAAGGCGCGGTGTCCGTAACCACAACCCAAATACCAATCCTCACAAGCTGCTACCATATAAGATATCAGGAGGAAAAATAAAAAGATCAGGATCCCGTTGCTGTACCTTTTGAAGATCATAAAGAACATTCCTGAAATGAAGAACAGATTGACCGGGCTCCATGGTACAAGACCATTGAGAGTTGAGAACCACACCTGCAGTAATTTTGGATGAGCCCAATTTGCAAAGCGAACTCCATATTTAAGATATATAAAAGATCCGTGCATTATCTTCCAGAATATCATTTGCGGGAAGAATAATACAAACATGATCGCCAAAAGGGTAAAAACATATTTCGGCTGAAAGATCAATTTTAAACGTGAAATAATCTCTTCCCAATTTGGAGAATCCAAAAAGAGGAAAAATATCCCTATCAGACAGTTGGTTGGACGGATAATAAACATTATGCCATAAGCAAAAGACATTAAAAGAAAATAACGGCATCGGGTCCTATTGATAAGAAATTCCTTCATAGCATACAGAAACAAGGAAATGGCAAAAAAGGAATAAACATGCGACATTAAGGGCTCAACAATAGAATAAAAAAAGAGGTTTGTTCCTGCAGCCGTTACCAATATAATAAAATACTGAAGGTACTCCGTGAAATAATGGCTGAGGAATCTCTTTAAAAAAAACAATCCAAGCACGAGATAGAAAACAGCTGCAATGTCAAATGCCTTGTTATAGGTCATTGAAAAACCGCCAAATTCATCCTTTCCAGACAGCACATTTATTTCATGGGCTGCCAGAAAAAAAGGAGAGATAAGGAAAGAGACCCCATAAAAATATTGCGTAGTTATCTTGTTATTCTTGTGATCAATAAAGAATCCATATCCTGTTTTCTCTTCAATTCCGGGAGGTGCTTTTTTCGTGTCAAAATGATAATAGAATGTAGCCGGCAGGTAAATATAATACCCGGCCATATCCGCCCAAATCTCGCTTTGCCAGTTACAGATTCCCCGGTTCTGATTTTGTTTTATTGTCAAAGTCGTTGAAAGAACAAACAAAATCACAAAAAACAGTAGTTCCAGTCTCCTGATTGCCCGGTTTGTTATTTTCATCTTATTGAAACAGTATACTCAAATCATCATAATAGATATTATTCTGACGTTTAATATTCCATAACCCCACATCAAGTCTCAGTGACTGATCCAATGAATCCGGGATATCAAATGATCCGGTGACCTTTGTCCAACGATTTGGTTCTTTAATAAAATCATCAACATAGAATTGTCTGTAAAAATGACTCTTGTTCTGCCAGTCGATAAAATTAAAGAAGAAGATCAGGCCGGTTTTTTTTAATTTTCCCGGTTGGATCCATATACTTACAGATATTTGCTTTACAGGAACTTTCATGACCGTTGAAAGATAACGCCGGAAAAACATCGCGAAGTTGTAGTTTTCTACGATGACTCCTCCAAGTGTCGGGGAACGATAACACTGGGACTGGAAACATATATCTTCCAATGCATTGTTCTCAAAATCCTGCTTGTAATGATAGGTCGTTCCGGGAGAATTATAAAGCCCGGCAAAGTCGAGGTAGTTAAGGTAATCATCCCAGGACCAGGTTGAACCTGTGTACCACCTTTGCCCGTACGTCAGTTTCAGATTATACCAGGTTGCAGAGAAAATAAGCAGCACGACCATTAAGCGGATATAAAGGTTCTTTAATTTTGGAATTGTACTGATAAACCAGGCAAAAGGAATTGCCAGCAGCGCATAATATTCAACGAGAGAACGATAGCCAAAGCTTCCGCCAAAGTACCAGCAGCACCAGGAAGAAAACAGGTAACTGATGAAAAGGAAAAAGATCCCGATAAAAATGCCGTTTGCTTGTTTTTTCCAGATCATCTGGATAATTCCAACTATAAAGAACAGCGCCAGCGGAGTGTAAAGAAAAAAACCATTTAATGGCGCAAACCAGACAGACAGGATTTGTGGATTGTTCCAGTGCGAGAAAGTTTCACCTGGATAAGAATAAAAGAAAAAATGACCGGTCAGGTACTTCCAGTAAAGAAACTGGGGAAAAAAGACAATGATTGCAGCAATTATAAATGTGAGGATGTAAATGGGTTTTAAAAATAAGAGTATCCGGTTTATAAAGGTTTTAAAGGATGTGATGTCAAGAAAAGCTATCCATGTAAGGAGAAGAATATTTGTTGGCCGTATGAGAACCGCCAGGGACAAAGTAAAGCTCATTCCCACTATCAACCAATAGTTTTTATTTTTGCTGTCGATGAACTTTTTCAGGAGGAACAGGAAGAGGCTGAAAAGGAAAAATGAGTTTACGTGTGACATTAATCCCTCATCGATACCATAGTAATAGAGGTTGGTTCCGGCAAAGATTAGTATTACTGTAATATAGGATACCGCTGTTGAAAAGTACCTGCTTAAAAATCTCCTGAGAAAAAAAAGCCCCAGGATGAGATAAAAAACTTCGGGGAATATGGTCATCCTTTCATAAAAGGAGGAAAAACCATCAGGTTTAAGATCCCAGTGAACGGCTATAAAATGTGTGACCAGGAAAAACGGGGCCCAGAGAATGGCAACACCACAAGTCGTTTTAGTTGATAATTTATTCCGTTGATAATCAAAATGAATTCCCGGACTTCTTTTCTCAAATTCAGGCGGGATCTTATGTACATCCCATCCATAGATAAAGGTTGCCGGGAGGTAGATATAGTAATCAGCCTTATCAGAACAGATCTCGGGAAGGCCGCCTCCCGCGCGATGTACGAAGTTGATATCGTTGGAAAGAAAAAGTGAAAGGAAGAACAAAGGAATAAAAATGAACCATTCAATTCTTCCTTTTGAAAAAAGCCGTTTACCCAGGTTCTTATTTACGTACAAATGCTTCAAATTTAAGATCGTCAATATAAATCACAGAATTTCCCGTATAATATACATATGAAATAAGTTCATCTGCCGGGTCAGGCCTGTGCGAAATAAGATAATCCATTGAGACTGTATTCCATACACCCGGCTTTAAATTCAGGTTTCCTAAATCTATAGTCTTATACCGGTATAATTTCCCTTCATGAGCAGATGTGATCACGAGGTTAACATTGGCTAATGAAAAAAGGTTGGTTGTAAAAACCGAAGCAGTGATCCGCATACCTATTAGTGGTTTCCTCATAAAGTCTTTGTACTTTATTTCCCAGGTGGGAGAATATCTTGAAATACTATCCATGGTAAAGGCCGCTTTTCCGCTTTTCACAAATTTGTTTTCCAGATTATTTTTGTAAGGAACATTGGGATTTTCAAAATCATAAGAAGCGAGCAGTATTTTGCTAAACCGGTTTTCATCATTAAATAAAAGTGTTTTCTTTGGATCCATGTCCATGCCTGTTAATTGCTGATCGCTTAGTCCTGGTAAGACAGTTTGTCCAAAAACCTGTCCGTAAATGCTCATGGTCATTCCAGAATGTAAAATTAGCCCGGCATTAAATTGCCATGTCTGAAAAATGTTCAGAATGATAAAAGCTGTCATTACCACTGTGACAGTAATCCGGGAAAACAGTTTACCTGAAAAGATAAAACCGATAAAAGAAGCAATCGGGAAAATAAGCAATGCATAAACCGGAATAAAGGCTATCTGTCCGAAGACCGGCGTCTCCCCCAAAACTGACCAACAGGTTTCGCCAAGAAGATCAAAAATGCAAATGATAAAAACAGGATAGAAGATGGGCCGGTTTTTTTCTGCGAAAAAATAAAAACCAATAACAGCCAGGATAAAGACGGGGGAATAGATAAAAAGGCCATGGTCAAAGGAGAAAAGATCATTCCAGAAGTACCTGGATCCGAAAGTAAAAAGTCCTGGTAAGGTAATATCAAGAAATGGGATTTCACCGGGCCTTACATCAAGTGTCAGCAAGGCAATTATGTTTATAAGAACAGATAGGGAAATGAATACAATGAAGTGAGACCATTTATCCCTTATCAGGCGGATTTTTTCTTTCCAGGATGTTTTATCAGAAATATTCCATAAGACCGGAATTAAAACAGCTGAATAACCGATTGGATGGACCATTATGATGAGGCCTGTTATGACGCCGAGGAAAACAGCAATTAACAGAGAAGGCTTCAGGTGCCAGCGAATTGTCAAATAAACAAGTACCGAATAAAATGTGAAAAGCAATAACGGCTGATGAATATTACTAAAAACGCCGATAAAGAACAGGTTTGTGGCGAATGCAAGCAGAACCAGAGTAATCGTGACGATTTTATCCTGAAAGTAAAATTGCAGGTTTTTTCGCATGAATCCTAACCCCGTAACCAGGATCACAGGATTTATCAGCGAGGCAAAAAGTGCATTTCCTGAATGGGGCGTCAGTAAGTTGATCAGAAGAATTATTACAGCTATTCCATAAAAGGTCAGTAATGATATAAGACTTTTTCTGTCATTGCCGATTATCATATGTAAACTGAACATGGTGCAGCAAATGTAGAAAAAAGCACGGACTTCGCATTTCTTACCCCTACTGCAATTTGCTCACCCTCATCAATCCATAACCTGGTAAACATTTTACTTTCCCGGTGCGTAAAAATTCTTCAGTCTCCTTGCTTTATTTTTTTATCCTTCAGGGTTTGTATTGGCATTTGTCTTTTATTGTTTTCCCTGGTACCTGACGGCAAGAAGCGTTATATCATCTGACTGTGGTGCCCCTGCAGAAAAAATATTTACTTCATCGAGAATTTTTTTAATAATTCCTTCAAGTGTACTCCCTGCTGAATCTTTGATAAGTTCTTCAAGGCGTTGGTTGCTGAAAGTTTCATATTGCATATTGAAAGCTTCTGTTACACCATCAGTGTAAAGTAAAAGTGTTTGTCCCGGATTAAGCTGTATCGTTTTTGAATCAAAATTACACTCTTCTATGCATCCGAGAATTTTACCGTTTGTCATATCCAGAGTTTTGATTGTTCCATTTAAATCCAACAGGTACGGGGGGTTATGCCCGGCATTTACATATTCAAGTTCCCCGTTGGCCATGTTCAGTATCCCGTAAAAAACCGTAACGAACATGCACGAGATGCTCTCATTGCAAAGAAGCTTATTTGCATAACATATGCACTCACTGGCAGGCATCCCTTTTAACCCCGTGGCACGAATCAGGGTACGACATACTGCCATGAAAATAGCGGCAGGGATCCCTTTCCCCGAAACATCACCAATCACGAAGCCTAACCGGTCATTATCGATCATAAAAAAATCATAAAAATCTCCTCCTACTTCCTTTGCCGCATTCATTGCACCATATATATCGAAATCTTTCCTGTCAGGATAAGGAGGAAAAACTTTAGGCAAGATTGCATGCTGGATTTCCCGAGCAGTAATAAGGTCCTGTTGGATGGAAATAAGCTGGTCATGTTCTTCCAGGGATTGGCGAAGTTGACGGATCTCATCAAAAGTTTTTTCAATAGTGATCTCCAGGTCTTCAAAATTGATTGGTTTTATCAGAAAATCAAATGCACCCCGGTTCATGGCTGTCCGGATATTGTCCATATCTCCGTATGCCGAAACAATGACAGTCTTTAATGCAGGATTCTTCAACTCTTTCAGCTTGCTCAGAAGAGTCAACCCATCCATCTCAGGCATGTTTATATCGCAGAGAATAATTCCGGTCTCGGGATGTTCTAATAATTTCGATAAAGCTTCCAGGCCATGGTGAGCAAATAAGAAGTTGTACTTGCCATCCCGGATCTTCTTTCTGAAACGCTGGCAGATAAGAGGTTCAAGATCGACTTCATCATCGACGACTAAGATTTTGTTACTTTCGTAATCGTAAGTCATTTGATCAATTGTTTAATATTTCTATATCGGAATTTCCGGGGATAATATTCTTAAACTTTGTGTCATTATTATGAATCTATAAGTTCCTGTTTGACTTCGCTGAGAATTTCAACCCGTTAGTCTCTCATGTCCCGTTCTTGGGTATGATAATAGTAAACTCGGCAAATTCCCCTTCAACAGAATCGGTTTTTATTTCTCCGTTATGTTCATTCACTATGATATCATAGCTTATCGATAGGCCCAATCCGGTACCTGAACCTGCCGGTTTTGTGGTAAAAAAAGGGTTGAAGATTTTATCAAGGATAGTTTTTGGTATTCCTTTGCCATTATCTCTGATTTTAATTTCGACCTTGTTGCCAATATCCTTAGAAGAAACCTGAAGCAGGGGGAAGTATGCATCCTTCAGCTCTTTCTTTTTCTGGGCCGTTGAGTAACAGGCATTATTGATAATGTTTAAAAAGACCCGGCTGATATCTTGTGGAACTACATTGATCAATCCAATCCTCTGGTCGTAATCACATTCAATCTTTATGTTGAAAGAGTTATCCATTGCCCTCATCCCATGATATCCGAGATTCAGGTATTCATTCAGGATTGCATTGATATCTGTTGGTTGTTTTTCTCCTTTCTTACCTCTTGAATGAAGCAACATTCCGCGAACAATACTATCTGCACGTTTCCCATGTTCATTGATCTTTTTAGCGTTATTTCCAAGATCGGTAATAAGCCCTTTAAGGTAATCTGCCTCCCGGGAATCCATTTTCCCGGTCAATTTATCAATTTCCTTGATTAGTTCCTTTGAAATCTCAACTGAGAGTTCCGCAAAATTGTTCACGAAATTCAACGGATTTTTAATTTCATGGGCAATCCCGGCAGTTAGCTGGCCGAGCGATGCGAGTTTTTCCGATTGAACCAATTGGGCTTGTGCTGCTTTCAGATCAGTAGTTCTTTCTTCCACCTTTTGTTCGAGGGTTTGGCTGTATTCTTCAAGCTTTTCATTGGAAACACGAAGTTGCTCTGATTTGTCTTGCAGATCCCTTATAGTCGACGCCAGGGTATTCTGCATGTAGATGAATGAATCGTTCAACCTGCCAATCTCATCTTTTGAGTGAATCGAAGGAAGAACGACATTAAAATCTCCGGAAGCAAACCTTTCCGATGCCAGAGTCAACCTTCGTAACGGGCTTGTTATTGATCGCGAAATAAGGATGATAACGATAAAAATGATGATGAGTCCGCCCAAGCCCAGGATGATTACCATACGATTCAACTTATATACATCAGCCATAAATTCACTAACCGGGAATACAATCGCAATTGACCAATTGTTCAGGGGGATGGGAGCATATGCGATCCAGCTTGCCTGGCCAGTTCTTACATTATGATAATCGATCTCAGCCAAATTCGTTTCCCTGCGGATCTGGTTCCGGCCTATTTTCCTGAGTTCCGGTGATTTTTGTTCGTCGGCGATGCTGAAAATGGTTTCATTCATGATAAGATCCTTTACCGGGTGGGTAACGACAGTTCCATTCTGGGAAACAATAAAACCGTATCCGGTTTTGTACACTTTTATTCCGGTCATGATATCCTCTAACCAGTCAAGGGAAACGTCAACTGTGAGAATTCCTATAAATTCTTTTTTATGATTCTTTAGCACATAACACGGATAAGAATAAGTGGTCAGAACCTGGTTTGCTCCTCCGTTATCAAAATAGGGCTCACTCCAAACAGGTCTCATCAGTTCGCGGGGGATCATGTACCAGTCCATTGTAAAATAATCATACTGATCACTCCCGAGTTCACTGAAAGCCACTTCGTCTTTTGTATGATAAAAATAGATCCCATCGTACTTTTTATGTTTATCCCTGTAATACGGTTCAAAGAAAATACCGCCCCCGAAAATATCTTTATTTTCAGTTACCATCATCCGGAAAAGGCTCTTTATCTGGTCTTCGGAATAATTATTCTGGATAAATATAGGTGCATAATTGTCAGGTATCTTCTGGATGGAGCTCAATACTTTATCGATCTTTGAAACCGTGCTGTTGGTCAGATTTTTTGCATTGGACCTCAGGTTCTCTATCACAATATCCTTTGTTACCTGGTAGTTGTACAGGAAGATCACGATAAAGATCACAGCCAGGCTGGAAAAGATGAAGAATATCATCTTAAAGGCAAGTCCTTTGCTATGTTTTATTATGTTACTCTTTCGCATCAAGAGAAGATATTAATGTCCTGTACGATTTATAAAAGTCAGAATATTTTGGGATTCTGGATATCAGCTTGCTGTCAAGAAGTATCTTTGCAACTTTCTGGTAGTCATCCGGAGAAAGATCAGTATTGATGTCCGGTTTCCCTTTCGGGATATACAGGTCTCTGTACCTGTCAAGCATCCATTTTATATGTGAAATATTTGCCGCTGCTTTTTGTTGCATTGCATATTTGATCACTATCTTTATTGATTCTTTAGGATGAGTAAATGCATAATTCCAGCTCTCGAGTGTGGCATTCACAAAATCCTGGCAAAGGCGGGGATCGGACTTTAGTTTGGTAGAAAGACAGTAAATCCCGTCCTCCGGGAAATTCAACCCATAATCTGCAAAGAAGAATGTATTGAGTTCTTCAGGATTATAACCGCTGTTAATGATTGAATGGTATTCGTCAAACCAGTTTGCATTTATAATATCCACTCCCCCCATCAGAAATATGTTGATCGAACTCCCGATAGGAATAATCTTAACATCCAGATTATATTTCCTGAAAAGCGCCTTTGGTTGAAACTCATAACCGCTCCAGATACCTGCTTTTTTACCGTTCATATCCAGGAGGGTATTGATTCCGCTTGATTTCTTTGTCAGGAGCATCAGGGAGGAACGGGACGAAAACTGGGCGATATCGACAATATCCGTCCCCTGGTCTTTCAATTTAAGAGCATTGACAAGCCAAAGAACGGCAAAATCGGCTTTTCCTTGTTTGATCAGATCTGTCGAAGTATAAAAAGGCTGATAGGGTATTATATCCAGGTCGATCCCGTATTTTCTGTAAATGCCCAATTCTTTACCGACATAATAGCCGGCAAACTGGGCTGTAGTCACCCAATATGGAAGAAAAGAAACTTTCCTGGTACCTGTCACCTTTTTTACCGAAGTCATATTAGTGGACGAAATTACGCTTCGTGGTTTTTCCCTGGTATTGCAGGAAATGCTTATAAAACATAAAATAATAATGATAAAGAAAGAATATTTTTTCATAAGATCATTTAAACCTGTTTCTCCTGATATCTTAATGTAAGCTTCAGAAAAATACGCTGAGCGCTTCCTGTTCGCTTGTGGATATATCGAAAATCGTAGTAAAACCTGAAATCTCAAAAATTTCATGGATATTGTCCTGTAACCCGCATATTACAAGCTTCCCCCCCGACAGGGTGACCCTTTTCAGGGCCATTAACAAAATCCTCAGCCCGGAACTGCTGATATAATCCATCTGTGAGCAATTGACCAGAATCCTGTTTACATGCTGATCCATCAACTCGATCAGGCGCTTTTCGACAATATTGTAGTTGATCGTATCAAGCCGGCCTTTTATGCCGATAATCATGCATTTTTCACTGTTTTTCTCTGTCAGTTCCATAAATTACAGGAGTTTTGAATTAGACGTTAAAAGTCAAAATTATGATATTTTTTTCATCCTTTTGCTGTTATGTGATGTTGTTTGTCATTTTTTTACAAGTTGAAGACCTTGTTTATTTTTATTCATACCGATATTATTTAAGATTTGGTTTATGGTTATCGGATTATTAAATGAAATTTAAACGAGTTATTTGTCCAAAGAAAGAGTGAGAAACAAAAGATTAAAGCAGTTTTGATTAATTTTAGCAAAAAATTTTTCAGACCCCAGGTGATTATACCAGTAAAAAAAACGATTGCATTACTGATAAGTTTTTTTCTTGCAGGGAACTTATTCAGCCAGCGAATTCTCTCTCAGGCTGAATTTGATTCCGTTTATAATCAAGGTCTTGCAAGTGTAAATTCTGATATGAATACTGCAAGACTTTGTCTTGAAACCATTTCATCAATCCGGGAGAATTTAACTCCTGCTCAAAATGCGAAGATCAATTTTCTACGGCTTAAAGTGAATTATTCCGGTAAAGGACAGTTAGCTGACTTTGAGAAAAGGCTTTTTGCCGTTCCTGATTCACTTGGACATACCGATTCACTCCTTTATTCTGCCCGTAAGTACATTGAAAGATCCATGCCTGATAAAGCAATCCCTCTGGTGATGCAAACCATTGGTACCCTGCCTGAAAATTCTGATCAGGCAGTATCCGGTACAATAATTCTCTGCGATGCATACCGGGAGAAACAGGAATATATCAAAGGCATTTCCATGCTGGATGAGTTGTTGAATGACAGAGCTGTAATTTCAGATAAAAACAGGGCTTATGCATACAACCGTCTTGCCGCACTTTATGACGAATGGCAAAATCCTCCAATCACATTTTGCGATTCTGTATTTAAATATTCGAATTTTTGCATCGAATTGTCGGAAAGAATAAATGATAAACCCGACCTTGCTGCATCGCAAAATGAACTCAGCTACCAGTATATTAGAAAGAAAGAATACGATAAGGCGCTGGAATTATCGCTGAAATCGGTAACAAATTTTGAAGCATCCGGATTGCCATATAATGCAATGAATGCACTGATCAACCAGAGCAATATTTATATAGGTAAAAAGGAATACAGACCCGCCCTCCGGGTCCTTGAGGAGGCCACAAGCCTGAGCCCGATCGAGGAGAACAGGAATCTTTACATGAGACTCTATGACCAGTTTGCCATGATTTATGAGTTGACCGGGAAGTACAGGGAAGCTTATGACTTTCTCAACATCAGCTATAAGCTTCAACTCGATTTTTTTAAAGACAGGATCGATATGCAGATCAATGAACAGTCGGCCAAATATGATTTGTTGGTCAAGGAACAAAAAATAAGGGAGGAAGAGAAAAAAAATCAGTTTAATCAACATCAGATAGTGCTTTTGATCATCATCCTCGTCATTCTGTGCATTGCTTTTATCTTAAGCATATTCTATTTACGGCTGAAAAGAAAGGGAGCTATAAAGCAGAAACTGATTGAGGCGGTTGCTGATACAGAAGCGAATGAACGCAAACGCATTGCACGGGATCTGCATGACGGGTTAGGCCCCGAATTATCGGCAATAAACCATTATTTCCAGGCCTATCTTGATGCCAGAGCGGCTGATAAGGAGTTGATACAAAAACGACTGCAACAGGTAATTTCAGATGCAATTGACGAGGTCTCACGCATTTCGCATAACATCAGTCCGTATGTTCTGGAAAATCATGGTCTGATCATTGCGCTGAACAATTTTATAACATCGCTTTCAAAAAGTGGCGGAATAGCTATAGATTTTACTTACGATTTCACCGGAAGGTTTGATCTGAAAAAGGAACTGACCATCTATCGATGTATAACTGAGTTGCTGAACAATACCATTAAGCATGCCGAAGCCACAAAAATTTCGCTCGACATCACGAGCAGAGGAAACATGCTTCGCGTAATATACTCAGACAATGGAAAAGGATTTGATATCAGCCGGAGGAAACCGGAGAACATGGGATTGTACAATATTAAAAACAGGGTTGAATCATTCGGAGGCAGTCTGGTAATTGAAAGTTCTCATAAAAAAGGAATAATAGCGACCATCGAACTCCAGATATAATAAATAATGGCTGAAATTCAAATTGCAGTTATTGACGACCATGACCTGTTCCGGGAAGGTATAAAGCTGGTGCTGAACCAGATTGAAGGGTTTAACGTGGCTTATGACACATCAAACGGCAATCAATTTATTGAAATGCTCGATAAAATAAATATTGACATTGCCCTGATGGATATTGAAATGCCTGTAATCAATGGTATTCAGACCACCCGGAAAGCCCTTCAGCTTAGACCGGATCTGAAAATTATCGCCCTGACGATGTTTTCCGATACCGGGCATTATATGCAGATGATCCAGGCAGGGGCCAAGGGATTTATCCTGAAAAAAGCCAATAAGTTCGAACTGGAACAAGCCATCCTTACCATTCACCAAGGGGGTAATTATTTCAGCCAGGATATCCTCCGGAAGCTGGCTTTTCAATATTCGGACAAGACAACCGGCAATGATCGTCTCACCGGCAGGGAGACTGAAATAATGGTCCTGATCTGCCAGGGTCTGACCTCACAGGCGATCTCTGATCACCTGCATATTTCCTGTAAGACCGTTGAAACCCACAGGTCAAATATTTTCCTGAAAACTGAGGTGAAAAATACTGCCGGCCTTATCGTGTGGGCCATTAAAAATCAATATTATACGATAGAATAATATCTGCAAATCAAAGCTGATCACTAAGGGTTTTCCCTGATATAAAATACAGGCTTACCCTGCAGGAATTCCATATTTTTCCTTAAAAATCCCTGTGAAGGTATATGTAATTTTACCTCACCAAATTACTATTCCTCCATATGATCAATATTGCCATTGCCGATCCCAATGAAACCTTCTGCCGGAGCCTGAAAACCCTGCTGGAACAGATCGATGGCTTCAGAGTGATGACGATAATGGAGAATGAGAAGTTCATTTATAAAAACACGGATGATCCGGTGGATGTTCTGCTTATTGATATCGGTCTTTACATGGATAAATGCAATCGTATAATCTCTGAATTAGCCTGTGAAAATAATTCCATGAAAATTATTCTACTTGCCATGTATGAGGACGATTTTGAATCCGGTTTACAAAAAGTGGAAGTTATCCTTAAAAGCGCAGGAAAGGAAAAGTTCGAAGCCCGGATCAGACAATTGGCATCGACTGAAATTTCAAAGGACATATCTGTAAACACTTAATCATTAATCCAATGAGAACAATGAATTGATAAATGTACCAAAAATTAAAAATAAATCCTATGAAACGAAAAATCTTTACACTTGCATGCATTTTATTCCCGGTGATCCTGATGTCACAGTGGAGTAATAACCCAACCGTCAATGATTTGATATCAGATATCGGGCACAATAGTACCTTATGTAAAGTCGCTGCAAACGGGAAAGGAATATGCTATGTCTCAAACTGGGTAGCCACAACGGATACGAATCATTTTGCACTGTATCTTCAGCGGATCGATTCAAACGGGTACAGGAAATGGGGTGACAGTGGCATCCTAATCAGCAACCATCACAGTAAAACCTGGTTATCCGATTATTCTTTGATTGCTGACGATGCAGGGAATGCTTATCTGTTTATCGAGGACCTGAGAGTGCCGGGAGGGTTTAGTCATGTTTATGGCTATTCTGTTGACACCTCCGGCAACATGAAGTGGGGTGCAAATGGCATAATGCTGGACAACAATGTAAATACCAATTGTTATTCGCCTGCATCAATCATATCTTCGAGCGGCAATCTCATTGTTGCCTGGAATGTGATCTTTGGCGATACGACAGGCAATGCCCTGGGTTTGCAGGTGCAAAAACTTACACCCAGCGGGGAAAAACTATGGGCGACACCGGTTGTCTATACTGGACCCGACTCGACTAATTGGTTCCCTAATTTGGTTCCCACGGTCAGTGATGGCTTCATTGTGGGTTGGGTGAGATTTCTGACCGTTGATACAGTTGTCGGTGGACAAGAATACCGGTACTATTTTGCCCAGCGGTATGACAGCCTGGGGAATCCTGTATGGGCTCAGAAGGCAGTCATCTGCGACCTCGACACCCTGGCTTTCGAGATGCCCACCTATCCTGACCTTGTCGTTGTACCAGATACCGCTGGAGGTGCTTATTATGCCTGGAGTGATGACAGGACACAGAATTCATATTTCAATACCTATGTCCAGCATATTGATAAAAATGGAAACCTCAGGTGGCAAACGAACGGGATCCCTGTTTCTACGTATAATGTCAATTTTATCAGGAGAACCCCAGGACTTTGCTATCTTCCCGGGAGTAATGAACTGACCGTTTTCTGGTCCGAAATGCAATACCTGCCAACAGCGGCTTACTTAAATCTTACGGGGCAGAAATTTTCTCTGACAGGTACAAGAGAATGGGGAGACACAGGGAAGATATTTTGCAGTTCGCCCAATGATAGCAGCTTTACATTGCTTCGGTTAATGGCTGGATCCGCATCAGATATTTATGCGTTCTATGAAAAAGGGGCCCCAAGTGCAGCAAACCTGATTTATGCCACGAGATTCGATATTGCCGGCACTTATCTCTGGGAGCCGAATGATATCCTGATGGGAGGTGATGCACAGATCAAGACCAGTCCTGCAGTATGTGCTTTCGGTAAGCAATTCGTAGCTGCCTGGCAGGAAAACCGGTCAGGGGACCCGACTTCGCCTTATGGACAGATCTATGCACAGAACATTACTGCAGAAGGGAAATTAGGGCTATTATCCGTTACCGGCGGTTTGTCAATGGATAACAGTGCATTGTTATTGCCGAATCCTTCACAAGGATTTTCAGCGGTAACCTTTAAAAAAGCAATTGAAGGTCCTGCAGTGGTATCTGTATTATCCTGTGACGGGAAGCTGGTCATGCAAAAAGAGATCCCGGGAATGCAGAAATTTAATTATATTCCTTTGAACGGGACTTTCCTCTCACCAGGAATGTATCTGGTAAGGATCAACACTGGTGAAGACAATATCGTACTACGTTGGGTGATTACGAAGTAAGCAGTATACTGGTCAAGTTCCTAACAAACCCTAATTTTCAAGTATGAAAAAATTCATTTATTCACTAACATGTCTGATGGTTTTGCAAGTCAATTTGTATATCGAACATTGTAATGCCCAAAATGCTCCTGTAATTTCTAACCTAACTTACGATAGTATAAATCAAACGGGAGTTACCCTGTTCTGGACCACCAATGTAACGGCAGATTCAAAAATCAGATGGATGGCGCCGGATTCAAACTACCAGCCGATCGTCTATACTGATTCAATATATCTTTCTGCTGCCGTGACAAATCACGTCGTCCCTGTTGGCAATCTCCTGCCAGCTACAATCTACAAATACCAGGTTATCTCCCAGGGTACGGGTGGAACTGCTTTGGACTCAGGATACTTTGTTACACAATCGGCATCGTCCGGAACAATGCAGGTCTATTTTAACCATACTGTCGACACCTCAGTTAGCACGGGAGAGAAAGCCAACGGAAGCCAGAGCTTTGAGACGCTTCTTGATAATCAAATAAATAAAGCTAATTACAGCATCGATATGACATTATGGAGCTTTGATCAGATTACCTCTGTGGCTGAAGCATTGATCAATGCCAAGAACAGGGGCGTGAAGATCAGGTTCGTCTATAACTCCACCGGGGATACGCCGTTGATAGACTCCTTGCGGAAATACGGTATCCCGATCATGAAAAGGAATTATGATACAACCTGTTCAATGCATAATAAGTTCTGGATTTTTGATTACAGGTATAATAGTAACGCCAATACTAAATATTTGTGGACCGGCTCCACAAATGTCACACACCCGCAATTTCACAACGATAGGAATAACGTCATTTTAATCCAGGATGAATCTTTATGTGCTATCTATACGCGGGAATTTGAACAGATGTGGGGCTCACATACCGACATGAAAGATTCATTAAGAGCAAAATTCGGACCTGAAAAAACCGACAATGTTCCTCATATCCTTAATGTTGCAGGTACAAGGATGGAAGTCTATTTTTCACCGATCGACAGCGTTTCTTCTGTTCTTTGTAATCTTATCCTGGCCAAGACAACAAAAAGCGTGTTCTTCTGCATGTATAAATTTACATTGCCGACCATAGAAAATGCCTTGCACACAGTTTTCAGGGATGGAAAAGGGATCAGTGGCGTTTTCGATTCATCCAACTCAGTATTGCGGGGTTGTGCATACCCGCAAATGAAAGGTATTGCTGATTCGAATGCATGGAACCCTCACGCAGATGTCTTTATCGATACCATCCCGGGATTGCTTCATCATAAATATTTTATCATCGACGCCAATTCATCGTCTGGGAACAAAATTGCAGGGACGGGTTCATTTAATTGGGAAGTCCCTGCATGTACCTGTAATGACGAAAATTTCCTGATCATTTATAATGCAAGGATCAACAATCTTTATTACCAGGAATTCCTTGCTCGTTATATAGAATCAGGAGGAGAAGTACTTGATTTTGGAATAGGGAATATCGGTACAGAAGTCCCATCTGGTTTTTCATTAAGCCAGAATTATCCGAACCCTTTCTGCACGATTACTGGCATTAATTACTATGTTTCAGAAACAAGCCAGGTAAAGATTGTTATATACGATATAATGGGGAATGAAGTTCAGACGCTGGTAAATGAAACCCTTTCGCCCGGAACATACGAATCAACCTTTGACGGCTCTTCCTTGACCAGTGGAGTCTATTTCTATAAAATGTTTGCAGGAAACGATTCGCAAACAAAGAGCATGGTTTTGGAAAAATAAAAATAAATCAAAAATGAAACAAGGTGGATTAATATTTTCGCTGCTGATTATAATGACAGTCATTATCAGCAGTTGCAGTAAAAAAAGTAATACTTCCGTCCAGGCTGCAAGAAATAAGTATGCCTGGGTAGCTGGTATGCAAGATAGTACGGGTTATGGTATGATCCTCTTTTCTGCCGACAGTGGTGAAACCTGGATAAGACAGGGACAAGGTACAGCGGCGTTGCAAGGTATCAATATTAATGATATCTGGGCAGTGGATCAAAATAATGTTTGGGCAGTTTGTTCCGGGAATGTCATTCTGAGAACCCCGGATGGTGGCCAGACATGGGCACGGGTGCAGGCGCCAAACAATAAAACTGCTGCAAATCTCCTGGCTGTTTCCATCGTGAACAATACAAATATATGGATCAGCGGTTCCGGCGGGGCCGTCTATAACTCTGCCGATAACGGTAATACATGGAGGATGTTCGATACGACCTTCTTTCACGAAGGCATGATGCAGGGAATATGGGCAATAACTTCACAAAAGGTTTTCGTCGTAGGAGGGATTGATTTAAGAGGCTTTATTGGATATACCCTCAATGGGGGCACAACGTGGGATTCCGTCTCCCCGGCCAATGATTATAACAGGAACGAATGGATCAGCGTGGTTGCTTCGGGGAATACCATTGTCATATATGGTGGTAAGTCACATTACATGGTCAGTACGGACGGAGGTTCGACCTGGCAGAATGATTCAGTCAATGCCGGTGGTGGTGGCGGAGGTGCCGATATCAACCACATGGTTATGTTAAATTCCCAGACGTGGTGGGCAGCTTTGGATCTGGACCATATTTACCTTACCACTGATGGAGGATCTGCCTGGACTGCACAGGCACCTGTCATCCTGGACGGCGAATTCCTCGTGGGGATCGACGCCTGGGACAGCCATCTTGCATTGGTGGTGGGAACATTATCAGGATGGCCTGAAAAAGGATCTGTTTTGCGAACATCAAACAGTGGTACGACTTGGGAAACCATCCATACATACAACAGCTATCTGAACAAAGTCTCTTTTATTAAACAATAAAAGCTTATAATATATCTGTTCGCTTCCGGTATGAAATTATTTCCTGTTTTTGTTCGCAGCCTTCTGCTGTGCTATGCTTTAGGGAATATGATTTACGAAATGTCAATGACATGGACTCAGTTAACAATGGAACCCCTTTGAAGTTTTCCAAAAATTCTGGAAATCTATTCCAGACATCCTGAATTTTCCGGCAACTTCAACATTGCAAGGTCACTAAGAACCTTTGCATAAAAGCGTTCACTGACAACAATCCTGCTTTCAATGCTTTTAGTCATCAGACGTGCCGTCAGATCGATATCACTCCCATAATAATCATTGGCCCCTTCGAAAAAAGTTATATTATACACTTCCGTACAATAATGGATCGACACTTTGCAGTTAAGAAACATGTCCGGATTCGGATGATAACGGATGATATAAAGGGAGGCATAGATATCTTCCAGTAATGCAAAATAATTGTTATTGGCAGGTCTGATGACCAATTCCCTGTCAGGGATAAAAAGCATTACTTCATCACCAATCCCTTTTACCACATATTTTTCAAAATGATTTGAATAGACCAGGTTGTTGAAGGTATTGTTCAGCTTCCTTCCCCAATCCTCCAGTATATTTCAGGTTGGTGGATCGGTTGATGTCCATAAAAAAACAGGTTCCCGGACATTGTGGTATTTCTGCCAGTGTCTGAATGAGTTCTTCGGAATCAGGGTCATTGAAATGAATGTAATGTGCCACCATCTGTGAAGGTTAAAGTTAAAAGTTTTCTGAATTCACTGTTTATTATTCATTCCATATTATTCATTGCTTATTGCCTTTAAAGCGTCTTTTTTGCTTGTATAAATTCAAAACTCCTGACCTGTTCCATAAAATCGAATCAGATTATTGATTAAGAATTATTTCCCTGTCCAGTTAAAGACATCTCTGATCAGACACCAGCGGTGGTCCTTTGTCACGGTTTGGACACCTTCTATCCATCGTTTCCGTAACAGGGCTGATATCCCTTCAGAGTCTTTGAGTTCCAGCCAGTAGTCCATGTATCTGACCAGGGGAAGACCATCGGGAGGCATAAAATAAGCCATCAGAAGAGGGCTGCCGAAGTTTGTCGGGATGACCGCTGTATATCCCGGATGAGATAAGGCGAAAGCCTTTGACTGTTCAAAAGTCCAAAGAACAAAATCTATATCCTTCCTTGACCCTAAATCAAAATAAGTATTTAGAAGGATCTTCGGGTTGTTAGGGAAGAGGATATTACTTAGTTTGACAATGACTGGGCTTGTGAATATTCCCACACGGTAAGCTGGATTTCCTAATACTTTTTCACGGGTTGTAAGTTCTCTCGCAATGGCTCCTCTTGCAAGAAGAGCGAGTGGAGACTGAAAATACGGCCGGGTAGCTGGAAGGATCTGAAGCCTTTCATTTGTGACGAAGATCCCCCCGATTGCAATATCAAACTTATGATGAAGAAGGTCCGTTTCCATTTGTGGCCAGTCAAAAGGAATAAACTGCAGTTTAACATTAAGGTCCCGTGCCAGCCGGTATATATTCTCGACATCATATCCAACCAGCTCGCCTGTCTCATTGAAATAGCAGAAAGGAATGATGCCGGGATTGTATCCTACCTGCAGTACCCCTGTTTTTCTGATATGATCCATGCTGAAATTTAATGCTGAATCATAAGCTGAATAGGGTCTTGGCTGACCGGGTCTGTAAATGACGGCACTGATTTTACTAGTCAGATCCTTTGGAAGTTTATATTGAAGATAAGGCAGACTGCGTTCCCTGAACAACCCGGGACTGAATGAGCGCAGGATCAGTGTAAGTCCTCCCAGAACGATGATCCCTCCTGCAAGTGAAGTAAAGAATTGTTGCGGACGGAATTTCAGTTTACCGTAAAATGAAAAGGTAGCGAGAAGGGCGATGAATACAAACCCCATCACACTAAGAGCAACCTGCCCGTATCGTGTAAAAATTGTCGTCGCAGCATACAGATCGCCAGCTTCCTTAGGAATGTTGAAGATTCCGGATAAAAAACTGATAGCATTGACGGCAGCGCTCGGAGTGCCGATAGTCGAAAGAAAAGTAAGAGGGGGTAGGAGAATCTTCTGGGTAAGTGAAAAATCGATCTTATAGAAAAAACTGCAGAAATAAATAAACAACATGACCGTCAGGTTTCCGAGCTGCCCGAATGGATAAGCCAGTGAAACATTTGTTCCGACGATATCTTTCATCCGCTCATCATTGATCTCCTTTTCCCGGAGGAATTTTTCAATTGCCTGCGTTACGATAGGCAGGGCCGCAACGCTGAGGGTCGTAACGAGGGCGAGTACGAAAGCCCCCTGGAGTTCCCTCATGAGATCGCGGTACTTCAGTGGCACCAATGATGAGATCAGGACAGGAAGGATCCAGAATGCGAAAAGGGCTGTTCCTACAAGAAAAACGATGATATACAACAAAAGACCTTCGATCTCTGCCATCATCATCGTTCCTGCAACATTGGCAAATAATGCAAACACCCCCGCCGGAGCAATGACTACTACCCAATTCCAGATGGTCAGGCTGGAATTTTTTACGATTTCCATGATTTCCAGAAAAGAGTCTTTCCTGGAGATCTTCTGAATGGCTACCCCGTAAAGAACTATGAAAACAACGACGGCAGGAATGTAATTTTTTGAAAGATCGCTGAACAGATTCCCCGGTACAAAAATTGAAACAAAATCCACGCTTCCTTTTGCTGAATCCGTGACGATGGAGACGGGCTCTGAAGGTTTTGGAAAGACAAGGGAAAGAAGCATCATTGCAGCAAGGACAATGATCCATGCCAGGACGAAAACAAACCATCCCCGTTTCAGCATGAGTCTTGCTGTACGCGAATCCATTTTACCCAATCCATGAAGCAAGGATGCTACAAGATATGGATAGACACACATTGCCAGCAACTGGACATATGCTTTACCCAGAAATTCAAAATATCCGGCATAATCTCCGATGATAAGTCCTGTCAGGATGCCAAGCAATGATGCGATTAAAATACGGATAGCCAGCTTACTTGTATTTTGCCCGGAAAAATTCGAACGGAATGGCATATTCAAGGCTTCTTTCCTTTGATATCAGCAGTAAAATTATCAATTATTATTCTCATATTTACATTATAAACATCTGCGTTTACACACAGATATTCAGAGTGACCACCCGCTACCCGATTGACCATTTTTGATGGGAATTTCTTTGCAGTCGTATATCTTCTTCCATTCTCCGTTTATGTCCCTGATTTCTGTGAAAGCAGTATTTCCCTTGGTCCACCAAACGAGTTCACGTTCATCAGTATATCTTACACCTGATGCTGACATGACTTCCGGTAACGTATATTCCCTGCCGCCCGGAAGGGTCAGTTTAACGAATTCAAGGCTGCGATCAGACAATGAAAAGTACCTTGCAGTTATATGATCTCCCTGATCAGTTTTGTACATCACCGGGATTCCTCCGCACACACTGAGCGCCGTGGTGCTGCGTTCCCCGGTGCATCCGCATAATAGTACCCCCAGCAAACCTGTAAAAATGATGAACCATCGATACTTTGCCATGAAATCTCCTTATTAATCTATTGATAAACCTACCGGAAAGTTAATGAAACATACTGTAATAGACCAGGGTGATCCCGATCAGACTAAACATGATATTCAGAAAAACCACTTCGGATGCTGTTTCCGAATCACAATTATAGTGAGTAGCAAATACTGAACCTAAAACCGCAGAAGGCATGGCACTGATAAGTATCAAAACCTGCCTGTCCAGTGCCCCTACCTGCATAAGATCCGCACCAAGACTGGTGAAAAAAGGCTGGATGCCCATCTGAACAATAACTGACACGATTAATAGCGGCAATAACCGTCGGATTGACTTGAATTTTAACTGCAATCCAAGTATCAGGCATGCCATCACCCATAAGGTGCCTTCGATCATTCGCAGTGCTTCCCAGAAAGGCTGCAGGAATGTCAGCTTAACGATCATCTGAAACTGCGAAACAATAATACCGGCTACCACAGCAATGAATATTGGAGATTTTAAATAGTGCAGAATACTTTTAACCAGGGCATTAAATCCAGAACTTCCAGAGCCGTAATAAGACGCAACGACCGGACATAACGTAAAAATGGGGACCCCGATACCAAGCTGGCTGATCACAATTGCATTGCCCATAACATCCAGGTTGTTCGGGAAAGCAAATTTGATCAAGGGATAACCGATCAGAGCTGAGGATCCGAAAGTAGAAGTAATGATCAGCATACCTAAAGTTTCACGCTTTAACTTCATAATCCGTCCTGTGATCCAGCTAATGATCATGCTTATCATGCCTGTAGTGAACATAATCAGTACCAGTATCAGTTGGTGTTCGTTAACTGGATTCAGGGAAAGCTGAAAAAATATAACAGCCGGCAGGATGGCCGTCATCATTAAGTTTGAATAGGATTTCAGATCAACAGAAGAAACAATATTTTTCTTTTTTAAAATATTAACCAGCAAAATTATAATTGCAAAAGCAAAAATGGTTTCGGTGACGTGTATCGTGGTATAGATCATATAACACGTTTTTTGAGTAAATGTTGAACAGAGTGTAAATGCACTTTTTAATTTATCAGTGAAACAAACTATAATAAACCAAAGGGATCCCTATAAGACTAACCATGATATTAAGAAAAACCAATTCGGATGCTGTTTCTGAATCACATTTATATTGGGTTGCAAATACACTGCCCAATACGGCAGAAGGCATAGCACTGATCAGGACCAGAATCTGTTTATCCAGTACCCCGATATGCATTATATCAGCGCCAAAATTTGCAAGGAATGGTTGTATACCCATTTGAATAATTGCAGAAACAATAAATAAAGGCAATATCCTTTTTAATGACCTGAATTTTAGCTGCAGCCCAAGGATCAGGCACGCAAGAACTGTCAACGTACCATTGATCATCCGTAGTGCACTCCAAAAAGGTTCCAGGAAAGGATTTCTGACTATTCTCTGAAATTGTGAAAAGATAATACCTGCGATGATAGAAATAAAAATAGGCGACTTCAGGTAGTTTAAGAATGCAGTACGGATTGCTTTTAATCCGGAGCTTCCCGACCCGTAATAAGAAGCAACAATAGGACATAAAGTGAAAATGGGTACACCGACCCCAAGTTCGCTGATAAGGATGGCATCAGTCATTGCCGGCATATTGGATGGAAAAGCAAACTTGATCAAAGGATAACCGATCAGAGCTGAAGAACCAAATGTGGATGTAATAATCAGCATACCTAAAGTTTCCCTTTTGAGTCGCATAAGAATACCGATAACCCACGTAATCAACATAGAACAAAGACCGGCTAAAAACATAATAAGCACAAGGATAAATTGATGGCCATGAACCGGATTTTGCGAAAGCTGTAAAAATATTACTGCCGGCAGGATACCCATAGTCATTAGTTTTGAGTATTTTATAAGATCACCAGGTGAAACGACTTTTTTCTTCTTTAAAATAAAAACCAATAGAACTACAAGAGCAAAGGCAAAGATGGTTTCAGTGACCTGAAGAGAGGTATCGATCATACGTTAATAATAATCCTTTTAAAATTATAAAACCGGTTACTTTTGCTAAGTTAACAAAGAAAATCCCTTGTTTAAGAGTGGATAAGACAATCCGGATCTGTTAACCGTCTTGTTTTAAATACATCTGTATTTAGCTGCAAATATAATAAAAGATATCATTTATTCCTGAATACAAACTTGCGTGCGGAAGTTGCCAGCAGCAAAAAGTTTTTTTAAGAAAAACAATTTTGTACCTTTATCGAAGATTTAACAGGCAAGATCTCTGAAGGTTGATAAAATAAATGGTAAACTATCAATGAAACACAACATTGATCAGCTTCGGGATATCACAATTTTCACTATTTTAGTCATACTGTAATAAGCCATTTTTTGTTGGGAAAAATGTTTCTCCATAGGGTTCAACTGTCATTGACTTTTATCATCCTGATATTGTCGTCTTGTGGTTCTTCCAGCAGGCCACAACCTGACCTGAATCAGTATCAATTTAAGGAGACACGCGACCTGGTCAGTTTTGTCAATGAAGCTGCAGCACTATTTTCAGCAAAAGGCAAGGATGCATTTATTGATTTTGGAAAAGAAGGTGGTAAATGGTTTTCCGGTAAAAGATACATTTTCATGTATGACCTTAATGGAGTTTGTATTTTCCATCCCGTCTTAAAGGAAGCAGTAGGCAATAATCTACTGGATCTCAAAGATATGAATGGTAAGCCGATCAATAAATTTATACAGCTCATCGCTTCCAATACTCAAAAACCATACGGATGGATCCATTATCTCTGGGCTGAACCAGGTGAGATCTTCCCGTCCTGGAAAAATGCTTACATAATGGGTGTCAGGGGACCTGATGGGAAAACTTATGCTATCGGCAGCGGAACTTATAATATCCGGACGGAGATCCAATTTGTGGTCGATATTGTAGATTCTGCAGCAAGGCTTATCCAAAAGCAGGGCAAAGAAGTTTATGATCATCTTCTGGATGAAGCAAGCATATTTTATTTTTACAATACTTATATTTTCGTACTGTCAGTAAAGGGTAAGTTGCTTGCAGATCCTTCATTCCTGACAAATCTCGGCAGAAATGTAATTGATTTTAAAGATTATAATGGTCAGATGGTTGTAAGGGAACTTCTTGAAAGACTTAAGAAAGAGGATATTGCACATATCTCTTACATGTGGCCTGCTCCCGGGCAGGTAAATCCATCGAAAAAGCTGATATACGCCAGAAAAGTGCTATCAGGTAATGATACCGTCATTGTTGGTTCAAGTTTGTATCTTACGGATCCCATCTGGGAAAAATTTTAATACTTAACCATGGTCACAAAACCTGAAAATTTAATTTATGGCCTGGACGATAAGCCTCCATGGACGATTTCATTTATTCTTGGTCTACAGCATGCCTTTACCATGACCAGTACATTGGTTCTACCTGTGGTCATTGCCAGAGGGATAGGAGGCGGCATTGATGTTGTTCAATCCATGGTCTGCTTTTCAATGATTGCTGCAGGATTAGGCACCGCATTGCAAGCTCTCCGGAGAGGTCCGGTGGGATCAGGCTATATTTGTCCGAACCTGTGCGGTCCATCTTACTTGTCCGTCTCCGTTCAGGCTGCCTGGCTTGGCGGACTTCCGTTAATGCACGGGATGACAATAATAGCTGGTATGTTTGAAATGCTTTTTTCCAGGGTAATAAATAAACTCAAGTTTCTTTTCCCTCCTGAAATCACAGGTCTTGTTGTACTTATGGTTGCTGTAGCAATTATACCTCTCGGTTCTTCAAAGTTCGTGGGTATAGATTATTCCAGTGATGCGATCAACATGAAAGAATTACCAATAGCAGTTATTACACTTCTTTCGATGATAGGCTTAAGTATTTGGGGTAAAGGGAAATTGAAACTTTATTGTGTGTTGATTGGAATGGGAATAGGATATTTGCTGTCCATTATAACTGGTATCATTTCACAAAAGGATTTTACTGTATTTTTGGAAGCTCCCTGGTTCTCCCTCCCAGGTAAAGGGACAAAATTGCTAAGCTATAGATTTGACTGGGGATTAGTGATTCCCTTTATGGTCGTTTCGATGTGCCAGTGTCTCAAATCATTCGGCAACCTGATCACCTGTCAGAAAATCAATGATGAAAAATGGACCGGTCCCGACATGAAAAATATTGGGAAAGGTTTATTAGCCAGCGGCATGAGTGTGACTATGAGTGGTCTGTTTGGTGGAATGGCGACAGATACTTCCGCCAGCAATGTAGGACTTTCAGCAGCTACATCAGCTACCAGCCGCACGATTGGATATTATGCAGGATTTATCTTTGTTGGTCTGGCATTTTTACCAAAACTGACCGCTATATTCTCAGTCATGCCAGATCCTATAATGGGCGCTATTATTATCTTTGTAACCTGTTTCATGATAATTCAAGGCATTCAGATCCTCCTGAGCAGCAAAATGGACACCCGGAAGACTTTTGTGATCGGTATATCCTTTGTTTTCGGATTAAGTGCTATCATTCTTCCCGATCTCTATACCCACATTCCATCATGGCTGAGACCAATCTTTTCTTCATCACTTACTTTATCTACTGTCCTTGCCATCTTATTGAATCAACTGTTCAATATCGGGTTGAAAAAAGATCGGGGGAAATCCCTCCCGTGAAAAAGCAGGCTGGAATAAATATCGCTTTTATATTCCATGAGTCCTTGCTCATTCTTCTTTCACAAATCATGAAACAGGTAACAAATCGTCCAGGCCTGCTATTTTGAAGGTTTTTTTCAGAAAAGGATCGCAATTGATGATCGCGAAATTTTCTTTTTGACATTGATTGAATGTGGTCAGGCAAATCCGGATAAATGAAGAAGAAATGTAAGTAACCTCCGTCATGTCAAATTCAATTTTTTCTCCGGGTTTATCCTTTTCACCCTGGCCCTGCTTCAATTCCTGTAATTTGTTATTAATCTCCTCGGAAAGGCTTAGGCAGTTTTGCGTATCCAGTCGTCCCGAAAACTTGCAGATCAGGTGCTTTTCCGTGGAATAATGTTTAAAGGTTACCATAGATTCAGAATTAATGGTTTTTATTATATTCATTCATAATAATGTCTGCATCAAGTGATTCATCGAAATATTTTGCCAAATCAAACGAGAAATATTTGTCATTTGGTTTTCTCCGGCATATCCGTTGGATATTAATCAGATGACGGGCAGTTATATTTTCAGTCGTAATATTTTTACCACCTGTGCCACAACCCAAAGTGAATGAAGTTGGCAGCGTATTATATATACCTCCAACCGCTCCCTGGGATGTCGGAGTGTTTACTAAAATACGTCCGGCATTCATAAGCTTTGAGAATTCCAGAATACGTTTTTCATCATTGGCATAAATTCCCACACTATGCCCGATGCCACCAAGAAAGTTGAGATCAATACATACCTTGATTGCTTTGTGATAATCTTTCGTTGAATAAAATGCAAGAACAGGGGCCAGTACTTCGACGGAAAGGGGATATGCTTTTCCGATGCCGTCAAGTTTTGCCATTAAAATTTTTGTCCCTTCAGGAATGTCAATTCCTGCCCTTTTCGCAATGATCGAAGCCGACTGACCTACAATAAATGGACTCATGCTGCCGGAATCCGGGGAGATTGCTATACTTTCGACTTTTTTTATTTCTTCAGGTGTCAGAAAATAACATTTCTGCTTTTCAAATTCCGCAATGACTTTTTTTTCGATTTGTCTTTCAATAATTACTGATTGCTCACTTGCACAAATAGTACCGTTGTCGAATGTTTTAGAGTTGATGATATTGCTTACCGCAAATGGGATATCTGCGCTCACATCAATAAAAACGGGAACATTACCGGGACCCACACCGATGGCAGGATTACCGGAACTATAGGCAGCTTTTACAAGTCCCATTCCTCCTGTTGCCAGGATCAGGGCAATCTTCGGATGCGACATGATCATCTGGGTAAACTCGCGTGATCCTGCAGGAATAATCTGGATACAATCTTCCGGTGCACCTGCTTCCAAAGCTGCCTCATAGCATATCCTTGCCGTTTCTACACAGGACTTTTCAGCTCCACGGTGAGCACTGATCAGGATCGGATTCCTGGTTTTTAAGCAGATCAATGTCTTATAAAGTACCGTAGATGTAGGATTTGTCACAGGAGTAACGGCAAAGATCGGTCCCAAGGGTTGGGCTATTTCGGTAATCCCTGTGATTTCATTCTGAGATATGATACCAACTGTTTTCTCATTTTTAATGTTGTCATACACCATGAGGGTCGCAGTGACATTTTTCATCACTTTGTGTTGCCAGTCTCCGATCCCCGTTTCTTCGTGAGCCATCTTAGCCAGTTTTACACGATTGTTAAAACCCGCCTTAAAAACATTTTCCACTATTCTATCTGTCTGTTCCTGGTCGAATTGTTGAAATTCAGCTGCAGCAAATAAGGCTTTTTCAAGTAATTCATCCGCTTTTTTAATCATATCCTCTTTCATGGTGTTGTTTTTTGTTTAATAATGGATTCTTGAATTAGAATTTTCGGGTTAAAAGTAGAACATTTTTACCATTCTTCCGCTGGTATTCCATATAGCTTACCATTTTCTTCGCCAGGTGAATTCCTAATCCTCCTGGTTGCCTCTCCTCAAGAGATTTTTTGAGATTATCCTCAGCGGAATTTTCCAGCGGATTGAAAGCTTTACCATCGTCTGTTATACTTATCCGGATGCACCCTGGTTCAGGATTTTCAAACATTAATTCGATCATATGTTCTCTCTTGTCATCATATGCATAAAATACGATATTTGTGATAAGTTCTTCAACCGCCAGGTTTAATTCCATAACAACGTTTGCTGGTATTCCCCAGTCTTTTCCCAGTTGATCAAGTGCAGTGGCAAGCCTGTTCAATTCGTCCAGCCGGTTCAGTAACTGAATTTGCATATTTTCATACGTTTGGTTCTATGAAAATGTAAGTAGGTAAATTTACTGCAAAAAAACAAAAAGGCAAGTAAAGGCTAAATCTTATTTTAGGCTTTGTTAATTAACTTCGGGTAATGTCAGGGGGGTCAGGGGGTGGGGTCCTAAGTTCAAAGGTTTAGCACCTCAATAAAAGAATTAGCCGTTCCCGACATGTCTTTCACGGAAAAGGCTTAAATTTGTAATAAAGAAATAATAGCTTTTATGTAAAAAATCAATGACAAATCCTGCTAACGAAAAATTGGTTAATTACTTGGTTGTACTTGACAAACCTGGCCGGCATTTTATTTCAGAAGATGATACCCGATGGGGAGGACTTATTCATCCGGCCCCGTCTGAAAACCCGGCTAAGACCAGTAAAGGCATCCGAATTGTACTTTTCGGAAGTTGGGAATTCGGCTATCTTGTACTTGAAACACTAAAAGAGTATGAACGGAGATTCTCTGAAAAATTAAATCTCGTAGGTTTGGTAACAGATAACCCCCTGAATCCTGATGCTAAGATTTCATTGAAAAAACGGGTCTGGAATTTCATTGATCTTCCGTTCCGGGTATTTAATGAAACGTTCATCATAGAATCAGGTCTCACTCATGGTATTCCGGTTTATACCGGTGAAATCAAAACAGAATCGTTTTATCGTCTTCTGGAACAATGGAATCCCGATGCTATCTTCGTTTGTGTGTTCGGACAGATCATCAACCTCAGTATTATTAATATTCCTCCCTATGGCATTTATAACTTCCATCCATCTGATCTGTCCAGGAACCAGGGAGCAGGTCCGGCTCCATACGAAGATCTTGTCACCCGGAAGGCAGAAACGACCTTATGGTCTGTTCATCATGTTTCAGAGGAGATCGACTGCGGACATGTTATCGGGCAATCCCCGCCTGTAAATGTGCTGAATACAAAGGGGGTCTTACCAGGAGATCCACTGGTTGTCTACCAGAAATTAGGTGAAGCATTGACCCCGCTGACTTTCTTTTTGGCAGAAGAGCTGAGCCGTAGATATGAAATGAATAGACCCGGATTTATTGACCATCTCGATTTTAACAACCTGATTCCCGATGAGGTAAGGCACCGCCTGATGCAGCCCGTTATCAATGAAAAACCTTCAGAAATGCTTCCCTTACCCGATAAATCCTTCTTCACCTGAACCATCCCGGGAACAATCCTCATTTCAGTTTTGGCAAAATGAACCGGAAGGTCAAATAAGCACTGACGGCTGAAACGAAAATCGAAAGCAACGTTCCAGTATAGAGACCCGTAGCTAAGTATAAATACCTCAGAGCAACCGCGTAAACTGCTATTGTGATCATTCCTGTTACCAGCAACGGTTTTGTCATTGCCCTGGAAAATTCAATACCTCGTGTCTTATACGAAATCGTCAGGGTCGCAATAAACATGGCCGGAAATGCCGCAAATATGCCCCCTAATACAGGACCTCCCGTTTTTGAAACCAGTACGGTCAACATAACAATGAATCCTCCAAACAATGAACGAATCACCAGATGTTTTTCTGAATTTTTTGTCTTATCAAAGGATATCGATCTGATTTTTAAATGCTTTTCAAGTATCAGGTATGCAATAAACATGAATATTGCATAGATTATGAGGTTGAGGATGAATTTTTCCCACCGGAAACACACGATGATAGCTGACAGAAGAAACCAGAAACAAAGGCCCGACACAAGAGCCAGTATAAAACCCCGGCGGGCGATCGAAGCAAAAACAACGAGAAATAACCCGGATACAGCCATTGAGAGTGGAAATACCGTAGTTACTGATGAAGCAATTTCCGGGGATTGTGTAAACCCTATGAAAAAGAATGATAACAACGCAGTGGATGGAAGTCCTCCGATGAATCCTCCTGTCTTGCTACCGAAGTGAAGTCCTGCAAAAACCGTAAAATATATCCAGCAACTCCCGATCAGGAATGTTAAGACTAATTGCAGCAGAAATATTGATGAAAGCATCGTATCAAATGGTATGAAGGATCATTTTCTCCAGGCTTTAACCCAACCGGGTATTGCATCCCTGATGATGATAACTGCGGAAACCATGATGATCACCGTCAGAGTTATTTTAATAATCCCGTCAACCGTACTTTCAGTCGTGGCCAATTGCGGAATGTAGGTATCTTTAATGTTCAGGATGCCGGCAGTAAACGTGGTAATGCTGACAAATATCATTGGCAGTAATGTGACCCAGGCATACCTGATCTTGCCGAGATTAATAATGTAAGATGTCCCGATGACAAGTGCAATGGCTGCCACCAATTGATTAGCAGTACCGAACAATGGCCAAATGGTGGATACACTGCCGGTATAAATAAAATATACCCAGCAGAAGACCACAATTGCGCTGGCAATAATGTTCCCCGGAAGCCAGTTGACGCGGGCAAAAGGTTTGTATATTTTCCCGAAATTTTCTTGAAGAATAAACCGGGCGATTCGGGTTCCGGCATCAATGGTAGTGAGGATGAAAAGCGCCTCAAACATGATCGCAAAATGATACCACAACGACATAAAGCCTTTCAAACCGGGTATTGAAGAAAAAATTTGTGCCATCCCTGCAGCAAGAGAAACTGCGCCTCCTGATCGTCCGGCAATTTTCTCACCCACAGCAGCCGAAAGCCGTGGAAGATCTGACTGGGTAAATCCCATTGCATGCAATTGAGGTATTATCTGGGCGAATTTCTCGACCGGTACATTGATCTGGAAATAATCATAAGGAAAGAGACAGGAAGCGGCAATCAGGGCCAGTACACTGACGACCCCTTCTGCAAGCATAGATCCCACGGCGATGGGTAGGATATGGGACTCCTTCATGATCATCTTTGGCGTCGTTCCTGAACTCACCATAGCATGAAATCCGGAAATCGCTCCACAAGCGATCGTAATGAAGAGATATGGGAATAAAGTTCCCGGGATGATTGGTCCACCACCATGCGTGAAGATGGTGAATGCTGGCATTTTAAGCGTCGGTGCGACAACGCAAACACCTACAGCCAGCAAAGCAATGACGCCCAGCTTCATGATAGTACTAAGATATCCACGTGGGGTCAATAGGAGCCAGACAGGTAGTACGGAAGCTATAAATCCATACGCTGCAAGGAGAAGCGTCAAAGATTTTCGGTCGAAATTGAAGAAGGAAGCAAAAGAAGATGTCGGGATATAACGACCAAAAATGACGGCAAGAGTAAGCAGGATTACTCCCATTATTGTGGCTTCTTTCGTCTTCCCTTTCCTGAATTGAAACATCCAGAGCCCCATAAAAATAGAAATCGGAATGGTGGAGGCAATAGTGAAAGTCCCCCAGGAACTTTCAGCGAGTGCGTTCACTACAACCATGCCTAATCCTGCCAGTGCAACAATGAGAATTATCAAAATAGCAACAGAGGTAGTTATCCCGCTTGAAGCTTTTGTGATCTCTGTACGTGCAATCTCCGCAAGCGATTTCCCGTCATGACAAATAGACGCAGTAAGGATGACAAGATCATGAACAGATCCAGCGAGCACCGAACCGAGAACAATCCAGAGAAACCCCGGGCAATACCCAAACTGGCAGGCAAGAACAGGGCCGATCAGAGGTCCTGCACCGGCAATGGCAGCAAAATGATGACCGAAAAGCACCCATTTACTCATCGGGTAATAATTCTGCCCGTCATATAAGCGGCCGGCAGGAGTGACCCGTGAATCATCCAGCGTTAAGACTTTGGCTGCAATGAATGAGTAATAAAACCGGTAGGCAAGAACAAAAACAGCGACCGCAAGGATCACCAGTGGCATAGCATTCATGAGGACGGCTTAGTAGTTTTCAAATTTATTTATTTTTCATTTAGTCTGGACAATATTTCAAAAAAAAGATACCTTTGTAAAGAATAATTCTAAATTATGGATCGCTCATTTTTCTCATCAGATTATTTCCCGATCCTTATCCAGTCGGTTGTAGCCTTTGGTTTTGTTGCGGTTACGATGACCCTAACCCATGTCATAGGAGGTAAAAGGAAGAAAATCCATACCCTGAGGAAAGAGGAAAATTTTGAATGCGGGATTGAAGTGAAAGGCAATGCAAGATTCCCTTTTTCAGTACAGTACTTCCTGATCGCTATCCTCTTTGTATTGTTCGATGTGGAAATTATCTTTTTCTATCCATGGGCAATCAATTTTAAGGAATTCGGGTGGGAAGGATTTTTCGAAATGTTGTTATTCCTGGGATTCCTTCTTTTTGGATTTTTTTATATCATAAAAAAGAAAGCATTGGACTGGGAATGAGGAATTTGAAAAATTAAGAATGAAAAATGACAAGTGAAAAATAAAAAAACAACCAAATAAAGGTGTTACAGAACACGATAGCATTAAAACAATGGAAGCCCCAAATTATATAAAAGTCGAACCTCCGGAAGGGTATTCTTCTCCAGGGCTCTTTGCTACGACCTTTGACAAAGTGGTAGGGCTTGCCAGGAAAAATTCGATCTGGCCTTTGCCATTTGCCACTTCCTGCTGCGGGATCGAATTTATGGCAACAATGGGAGCTCATTATGATCTCGGAAGGTTTGGAGCTGAGCGTCTGAGTTTCAGCCCACGCCAGGCCGACTTGCTGATGGTGATGGGAACCATAGCAAAGAAAATGGCTCAGGTGGTTCAACAGGTCTACGTGCAGATGGCAGAACCCCGTTGGGTAATAGCCGTTGGCGCCTGTGCAGCAAGCGGAGGCATCTTTGATACCTATAGCGTATTACAGGGAATAGACAGGATTGTCCCGGTTGATGTATATGTTCCAGGCTGTCCGCCACGCCCCGAGCAGATCATTGATGGGTTTATGAAGGTGCAGGAACTGGTTGGAAAAGAATCCCTAAGAAGAAGGTATTCAAAGGAGTATAAAGATCTATTGGAAAGTTACGGTATCAAATAATAACCGTATTTATTCTCTGTGGACATGGACAACTCATTCATCACCGGCAAACTAAAGACCCGCTTCACAGAAAGTATTCTTTCCATTGAAGAAAATAGTGACATGCTTACCATTGTGGTTGCCAGAGAAGTGATACATGAGGTGATCCGGTTCCTGAAAGAGAATGAGACCCTTGGTTTTACATTTTTGACGACCTTATGCGGTATTCATTACCCTGACCAAGAGTTGCAGCTGGGCGTGATATATCATTTGCACCATTTTTCTGACAATACGCGGATCCGGGTAAAAACATTCTTACCCCTCGAAAATCCTGTAATTGCTACCGTTACTGATTTATTTTCGGCAGCTAACTGGATGGAACGGGAGACCTATGATTTTTATGGAATCATTTTTAAAGGGCATCCTAACCTTAAAAGGATCCTTAATGTGGAATATCTCGATTATTTCCCAATGAGGAAAGAATATCCGCTTGAAGATCCAACACGGGAAGATAAAGATGACCGGTTTTTTGGAAGATGAACGATAACCGCTATACAACGCTGAACCTTGGACCAACTCATCCGGCCACGCATGGCATTTTCCAGAATGTGCTGACCATGGACGGTGAACGCATTATAGATACGGAACAAACAATCGGGTATATCCACCGGGCTTTCGAGAAGATTGCAGAGAGACGACCCTATTACCAGATCACGACACTGACCGACCGGATGAATTACTGTTCTTCTCCTATAAACAATATCGGGTGGCAAATGGCAGTGGAAAAGCTCCTGGGCGTCACTCCAACAAAAAGGATCGACTACATGCGTATCATCCTCATGGAACTTGCCAGGATAACTGATCATCTTATATGTAACAGCGTCTTAGGGGTTGATAGCGGCGCTTTGACGGGATTCGTTTATGTTTTCCAGGAAAGAGAAAAAGTCTATGAGATCTATGAACTCCTGTGCGGAGCCCGGCTGACAACCAATGTAGGAAGGATCGGCGGTTTTGAACGGGATTTTACTCCGGAAGTCATAAAGAAGATCTATGATTTTCTTGACCATCTGCCTAAAGTGTTAAGACAATTCGAAAAACTGCTCCTGCGCAACCGCATTTTTATGGACAGGACCATTCATGTGGGGGCAATCTCTGCTGAAAGGGCCATGAATTACGGCTTCTCGGGTCCTAACCTGCGCGCAGCCGGTGTGGATTATGATGTAAGGGTGACCAGTCCATATAGTTCTTATGATGATTTTGACTTTACGATTCCCGTTGGTTCCCAGGGTGATACATATGACCGGTTTTGTGTGCGGCAGGAAGAGGTCTGGCAAAGCATTAAACTCATCCGGAATGCCCTGGATAATCTTCCTGAAGGAAAATATTTTATAGATGTTCCTGAATTTTATTTACCGCCGAAAGAGGATGTTTACGATAAAATGGAAGCACTGATCTGGCATTTCAAGATAGTCATGGGAGAAATTGGTGCACCGGTAGGTGAGATTTATCATTCGGTGGAAGCAGCGAATGGCGAACTCGGATTTTATCTGGTCAGCGATGGGGGAAGAACTCCATACCGCCTTCATTTCCGCAGACCCTGTTTTATCTATTATCAGGCATTGCCGGAAATGATCAGGGGAGGTGTATTGTCCGATGCAATCCTCACGATGAGTTCGATGAATGTTATTGCTGGGGAATTGGATGGTTAAAATGAAGAATGGGAAATGAACAACAGGATTGATCATAAATTATACAGCAAGGAGGACAAACCGGTCAAGTTCTCCGAGGATATGTTAAAACGGATTGGTGAGATCATATTACATTATCCCAGGGAACGCCGGAGATCTGTCTTGTTGCCGTTACTTCACATAGCACAACAGGAACTAGGTGGATACCTGAGTGTCGATGTAATGGATTATGTTGCATCCTTGCTGGACATTCATCCAATTGAAGTTTATGAAGTGGCGACATTTTATTCCATGTTCCATCTTGAACCGGTTGGAAAATATGTCATCGAAGTATGCCGGACAGGACCCTGTTCAATTTGTGGAAGTGAAAGAATTGTGGATCAGCTGGAAAAGATACTGGGAATAAAAACAGGAGAAACGACACCCGATGGATTATTCACACTGAAAACTGTCGAGTGCCTTGGTTCCTGTGGTACTGCCCCTGTTATGCAGGTAAATACAGTGTTTTATGAATCATTGACCAGTGAAAATATTATTCAGATCATCGGTGATCTTAAAAATCAAGGTAATAATAAACCGTTGGAAACCAAATGGGTCGACTTGTTTTAACTGATAAGATCGGTATCAAAGGAATCCGAGATATTGAAGTTTACCGGGCTCACGGAGGTTATTCGAGCCTGGTAAAAGCAATAAAGGAAATGACTCCTGCCGATGTCAATCGGGAAGTCACTAAATCAGGCCTGAGGGGAAGAGGGGGGGCTGGATTTCCTACCGGTCTTAAATGGAGTTTCTTGGACCGTAAATCAGATAAACCACGGTACCTCGTCTGTAACGCAGATGAAAGTGAACCCGGTACTTTCAAGGACCGCTACCTGATGGAACATCTGCCCCATTTGCTGATTGAAGGACTTATTATTTCCAGTTTTGCCCTGGGGGTAAGGAACTGCTATATCTATATAAGAGGTGAATTCAGGTACATCATGAAGATCCTTCAGCAGGCAATTCATGAAGCTTACCAGCAAAAATTTCTGGGAGAAAATATTCTTGGATCGGGATATTCTTTGGATATCTTCCTGCATCCTGGCGGGGGAGCTTATATCTGCGGGGAAGAAACAGCGATGCTGGAATCTCTCGAAGGGAAACGGGGAAATCCAAGGATCAAACCTCCTTTTCCGGCTTACAAAGGACTTTATGATTGTCCTACTGTGGTTAATAATGTCGAGACCTTGGCAACTGTTGTTCCCATCATTGAGATGGGTGGAGACGCTTATGCAGAGATCGGGAAAGGAAAAAGCACGGGCACAAAACTTATCTCTGCCTGCGGAAATATTAACAAACCCGGCGTTTATGAAATTGAACTGGGATTACCTGTTGAAGATTTTATCTATTCGGAAGAATATTGTGGTGGGATCAGAAATGGAAAACGATTAAAAGCAGTTGTACCCGGTGGCTCGTCCGTACCAGTCTTGCCTGCCGAACTGATCCTGCACACCCTGAAAGGTGAACAACGATTAATGACTTATGAATCGCTCGCAGAAGGAGGCTTTGACAGTGGAACCATGCTGGGATCGGGCGGATTTATAGTCTATGATGAAGATGCCTGCATGGTTCGGAATACATGGAACTTCACCCGTTTTTACCGCCACGAATCATGCGGACAATGCTCACCATGCCGCGAAGGGACTGCATGGATGGAACCGGTTCTGTGGCGTATTGAACATGGCAAAGGGAAATACAGTGATATAGATCTTCTTGTCAGCATTGCTGATAAAATTGAAGGAAATACCATATGTCCTTTCGGCGATGCTGCAGCATGGCCTGTTTCCAGTGCAATCCGGCATTTCCGTCCTGAATTCGAATTTCATATTGAACATCCCGAAATTGTAAGAAATATTTACCATGGATCCCTGGTCAATTACCCGGTATCCGGTATCCAGTATCGTTAAAAATGAAAGTGACAATAGATGATATTACAATTGAGGTAAAGGAAGGAACCACCATCCTCGAGGCAGCCAGGAAAATAGGTGGGAAAATAGTACCCCCGGCCATGTGCTATTATTCGAAATTGAAAGGCACTGGTGGAAAATGCCGGACATGCCTCGTCAAAGTGACACAATCATCTTCAAAAGATCCGCGCCCCATGCCTAAACTGGTGGCATCCTGCAGTACTCCCATCCAGGATGGAATGGTTGTACGTAATATTACTTCAAAAGAAGTCCTGGATGCCAGGAAAGCCATTGTAGAATTTCTCCTGATAAATCATCCGTTGGATTGTCCCGTATGCGATCAGGCCGGTGAATGTGATCTTCAGGATTTGAGTTTTCAGCATGGAGTGGTGGAAACAAGAAGTGATGAAGAGCGCAGGGAATTTCCGGTGATCGATATCGGGGATAAGATCAAGCTGCACATGAACCGCTGCATCCTTTGTTACCGCTGTGTTTTTACTGCCGACCAGATCACAGGCAAGAGGGTTCATGGCGTGCTTTACAGGGGTGATGCAGCAGAAATCAGTACCTATATACAGAATGTCATCGATAATGATTTTTCCGGTAATATCATTGACGTTTGTCCAGTAGGAGCTCTTACCGATCGGACTTTCCGTTTTAAAAGCCGTGTCTGGTTCCTGAATCCTATGGATGCTTCCAGGGAGTGCTCTCATTGTTCGGGGAAGGTAGTAGCCTGGATGTCAGGAAACAAGATCTTCCGGATTACAGGAAGGAAAGATGAATTTGGCGAATTGGAAGAGTTTATCTGTAACGAATGCAGGTTTGAAAAAAAAGAATTGAAAGATTGGAAAATCGAAGGCCCCAGGAAGATAAAACGACAATCGGTTATTTCTGCGAATCATTATGAAAAACTGATCAAACCTTCTATCATTCATCCGATTGAAGGAACAACGGAACAACAAACATAAGTAAATGGATACATTCATCATATATAAAACAATCCTCGCAAGTTCCATTTTAATACTTAGCCTGTTGGTTGCAATGTATTCAACTCTGATCGAACGCAAAGTTGCCGGGTTTTTACAGGATCGGCTGGGTCCCGACCGTGCTGGTCCCTGGGGGTTGTTTCAGCCTCTGGCCGATGGCATCAAACTTTTTTTCAAAGAAGAGTTCATGCCCAATACAGCCGATAAGTTTCTTTATATCCTTGGGCCTTCACTTACCATGCTCATCGCATTACTCACCAGCGCAGCCATTCCATGGGGCAGTGATCTGGTCATTAATGGAAAGTCGTACCCGTTGCAGGTAGCGGATATCAACATTGGGATTCTTTACATTTTTGCGATCGTTTCAATTGGGGTTTACGGGATCATGATTGGTGGATGGGCATCCAACAACAAGTATTCATTACTCGGGGCCATCCGTGCTTCTTCCCAGATGATCAGCTATGAATTGGCTATGAGCCTCTCAATCATTTCAGTAGTGATGATGACAGGATCATTAAGTCTGAAAGATATCGTAGGACAACAACATGGATTTAACTGGAATATTTGGTATCAGCCGGCCGCCTTTATCATCTTTCTGGTTTGTGCTTTTGCCGAATGCAACCGCTCGCCATTTGACCTCCCTGAATGCGAAACTGAACTGGTTGGCGGATATCATACTGAGTACTCCAGCATGAAACTCGGTTTTTATCTATTTGCAGAATACATCAACATGTTCATTTCTGCCGCTGTAATGTCCACACTGTTCTTTGGCGGGTACAACTTTCCATTTATGGACAAACTGGCGGTTTCTCCTAATACTATGGCTTTGATTGGGTTTTTTGTTTTGTTTGCAAAAATTACCTTTCTGGGTTTTGTCTTTATGTGGGTAAGATGGACCTTGCCGCGGTTTCGGTATGATCAGCTGATGAGACTTGGCTGGAGAGCCCTCATACCATTGGCAATTCTGAATATATTGATTACCGGGATTGTGATACTTGTCAAATGATATTCAGCACATGCAGGCATTGTCAAATAGATCAAAATTAGTTTCAAACAAAAAGATGTCTTTTTGGGAGAAGATCTATTTGCCTGCCGTGTTGAATGGAATGAGGATTACATTCTCACACTTTTTCAGAAAAAAAACTACAATAAGATACCCGGAGAAAAAAAGAGAATTTTCAGAAATTTATCGCGGACGGCATGTGCTGAAAAGAGATGATGAAGGACGTGAAAGATGCACGGCTTGTGGGTTATGCGCAGTTGCCTGCCCTGCAGAAGCAATTACCATGATTGCAGATGAGAGGAGACCAGGAGAAGAAAATCTCTACCGGGAAGAGAAATATGCATCTGTTTATGAGATAAACATGTTGAGATGTATCTTCTGCGGATTATGTGAAGAAGCTTGCCCGAAAGAAGCAATCTTCCTGACAAAAAGAATTATTCCTGCAGATTATGAACGTGAAGGTTTTATCTTTGGGAAGGACAAACTATTGGAACCACTTGACGCCGATAAACGGATTGATGTTTCAAAACGTGAAACGACAGCCGTTCTGAAATTCAAAAAAGACAAAACAAAAAAGCACAATCTGTAGGATGTTTACAAAGTATATTTTCTTTTTCCTTTCTATTCTGGCACTTTATTCAGCGCTGATGGTCCTGATGTCGAGGAGACCTATCCATAGTGTTCTTTATCTTACACTTACTTTTTTTGCAATTGCTGGCCACTATGTCTTATTGAATGCCCAGTTCCTGGCTGTCGTTCATGTCATTGTTTATGCTGGGGCCATCATGGTTTTATTTTTATTTACCGTGATGCTGCTGAACCTGAATAAAGAAGAGGTATCTCCCAAACCAGTATGGGTCAAGATCGTTGTAATCATCGCTGGTGGAACTATGATGATCGTCCTGATCGGGATCTTCAGGGGATACGACATAGCCTTAAAAACAGATCCATCCCTGACCCAGATCGGGTTGGTTAAAAACCTGGGAAGAGTACTTTACAAAGATTATCTCTTGCCTTTTGAACTTTCGTCGATCCTGTTCCTTACGGCAATGGTCGGTGCTGTTTTATTAGGGAAAAAAGAACAAATCTGATTTAGAAATGAATACCCGAATAACATGGAATTTATCCCTATAGGCTATTACCTCTTCTTCTGCACAGCATTGTTCTGCATCGGTGTAACGGGTGTCCTGATTAAGCGTAACGCCCTGATGATCCTCATGTCGGTCGAACTCATGATCAACTCGATAAACCTACTGCTGGCAGCCTTTTCAACTTATCTGAATGACCCTGCCGGCCAGATCTTCGTATTTTTTATCATGGTCGTTGCAGCAGCAGAAGTGGCGATCGGACTGGCTATCATAGTTGTTATTTATCGCACCACACACTCAATAGATATTGATATTCTGAATAAACTGAAATGGTAATTGAGTTCATAAAGTTTATAAAGTTCATAAAGTTATAAAGTTTGTAAAGTCAAATATTTAGTGAATAATTCGTAATTTCTTACTGATGGATTTGCTGATAACCCTGATTCCCTTTTTCCCGCTTCTCGGATTCCTGATACTGGGGTTGGGGTTTGACCGTATTCCAAAGAAATTAACGTCAATCATAGGTTCGGGAACAGTTTTTCTTTCATTTGCAAGCTCGATCATAATTTTCTTTCATCTTCTCTCAAAACCTGTTTTAACTACTTCCAACCAGATTGTGATTGATTTGTTCAACTGGATATCTTTCCATGGGTTCACTGTGTCTTTCTCATTCCTGATCGATCCTCTTTCAGTCGTGATGCTACTTATCGTTACAGGAGTGGGATTCCTGATTCACATTTATTCAATTGGGTACATGAAAGATGACCCCGGATATAACCGGTTCTTTGCTTATATGAACCTCTTTATCTTCTTCATGTTGTTGCTGGTCATGGGTTCTGGTTATCTCACGATGTTTATTGGCTGGGAAGGAGTTGGCTTATGTTCCTACCTGTTGATCGGATTTTGGTTTAAGAACCAGGAATTCAATAATGCAGCAAAGAAGGCCTTTATCATGAACAGGATCGGTGATCTTGGTTTCCTTCTGGGGATATTTCTTATTTTCTTGACTTTTGGCAGCCTGGATTATCTTGATATTTTCTCACGTGCACAAGGAATGCATCCGGGAATGAGTGTAATGACTGCCATAACATTATTACTTTTTGCAGGTGCCGTCGGAAAAAGTGCACAGATACCTCTCTACACATGGCTTCCTGATGCAATGGCCGGTCCTACTCCTGTATCAGCACTCATTCATGCTGCCACCATGGTAGCAGCCGGTGTTTATATGGTAGCCCGGTCCAATATTCTCTTTGCTCTTGCCCCTGTCACCCTTGTAATTATAGCGGTTACAGGACTTGCAACTGCTTTATTCGCAGCCTCCATAGCCATTTATCAGAATGATATTAAAAAGATCCTGGCCTATTCGACTATCAGCCAGCTTGGATATATGTTTCTTGGTCTGGGAATGGGGGCTTTCACCGGCGCAATGTTTCACCTTATCACACATGCATTCTTTAAAGCGCTATTATTCCTTGCTGCAGGCAGTGTGATCCATGCAATGGGTGGTGAACAGGATATCAGGAAGATGGGAGGATTAAGTAGTTCGTTAAAGAAAACAATGTGGATATTTCTTATAGGGACCCTCACCATTGCCGGGATCCCGCCATTCTCAGGATTCTTTTCCAAAGATGAGATCCTCTCTGCAGTGTTCATTCAAAGTATTCCATTATGGATTATTGCAGTGGCCGGAGTTATGATGACGGCCTTCTATATGTTCAGATTGTTCTTTCTTACTTTCAAAGGGAAATTCAGGGGATCGGAAGAACAAAAACAACATCTCCATGATTCTCCTCAGGTTATGATGATTCCGCTGATGATATTGGCTGTCTTGTCATTTATTGGCGGCGTAATCAATCTACCGGCTTTTATTGGAGGTCCGGCATGGCTTTATTCTTTTCTGGCCCCGGTTTTTGCAGGTTCCGTGTCATTAATGAAAGTGCCTGCAATTACGCCTGGTCCTGTCATTGAATGGTTGCTGACCGGCATCAGCCTTGTTTGTGTTGGGATAATGATCTTCTTTGCATGGTCCCGTTTCCTTAAGAGAGAACCGGAGATTCGTGAAGCCAGGGTTCAGAAAGCGTTCCTTCCACGACTACTTTCGCATAAATATTACATTGACGAACTTTACGATGTACTTTTTGTCAGACCTCTTTTGAGCCTCTCAAGAGGTTTTCATGAGATCATTGAAAAAAGGATTATTGATAAACTTTTTGATGGTATAGGGAACCTTGTGATCCGTGCAGGAAATACGATCCGGTACCTTCAAAATGGGCATGTCGGTTTTTATGTATTCATGATGGTGGCAGGAATCATTGCAATATTATTTTTTAATCTTGTGCTATAAATGATTACAGGAGTTCTACTCATATTTCCGTTGCTGTTTTCTCTGGTCATCTTCAGTCTGAAGAATGAAAAATGGATCCGGATGCTGGCGATAACCGGATCCGTTGTTGAATTCCTGATCTCACTTTATGGACTCTTCCTTTATTCGACTCAATGTCATTGTCAGCTCCTTTTGAACATCGGCTGGCTTGAAAGTCTGCATGTCAACCTTCGTTTTGGCGTTGACGGGATCAGTCTGTTGCTGGTCCTTTTGACGACATTTCTGATGCCGCTGATCATATTTTCTTCACTTGGCCAGGCATACAGCAGGCCTTCAGCATTCTACGGTCTGATAATGCTGATGGAAATGGCTTTTATCGGGGTTTTCAGTGCATACGATGGCCTGGTGTTTTACATTTTTTGGGAACTGGCACTCATTCCAGCTTATTTTATATGTGCGATGTGGGGTGGGAATGACCGTATCCGTATCACCTTTAAGTTTTTCATCTATACTTTCACAGGTAGCCTGTTCATGTTGGCGGCTTTGCTATACATTTATTTCAGGACACCTGCTCCCCATTCATTCGAGATCATTTACCTCTATGCAGCACATCTGACATCTCAGGAACAAAGTTGGATATTCCTGGCATTTTTTATCGCTTTTGCCATCAAAATCCCAATCTTCCCGTTTCATACCTGGCAGCCGGATACCTATACCGAATCCCCAGCCGGGGGAACAATGCTGCTTGCCGGGATCATGCTGAAAATGGGAACCTACGGATTGATCCGTTTTCTGATTCCCATTTGTGCTGTCGCATTAAAAGAATGGGGCTGGATCGCCCTGGTTCTTTCTATCATAGGGATCATCTATGCCTCAGTAATTGCAATCAGGCAGACAGATATGAAACGACTCATTGCTTATGCCTCTATCGCTCACGTTGGCCTGATCTCAGCAGGGATTTTCACCCTTACGTTGAAAGGATTGGAAGGTGCGGTGATCCAGATGATTTCTCATGGGATTAATATAACAGGATTATTTATCATCATTAGCCTGATAGAAAACAGGATGAAGACAAGGGAGATCTCAAAGATTGAGGGAATGGCAACTCATGCCCCATGGCTGGCTGCAATCTTTATGATCATTCTGCTGGGCAGTGTGGGACTTCCTCTCACCAATGGATTCATTGGTGAATTCCTTTTGTTGTTTGGCATATTCGAAATCAATGTTTGGTTAGCCGCAATAGCAGGTCTAACGATCATCTTCAGTGCGGTTTATATGCTTTGGATGTATCAGCGAACCATGCTTGGAAAGCCAGGCGACCTTTCACAAAAGATCAGTGATATCAGCTCTATGGAGGTGATCCCATTGGTTCCCATTGTGATTATGGTCATCTGGATCGGTATATTTCCGAATTTCTTTTTGCATATTGCAGAACCCTCGATCCGGGAAATAATGAATCTGATTCACTAATATGACTGACGGAATATTTTATTCATGCTGACAATTATTGCTCTCACGGTACTTGGTGTATTGATCCTTGCAGAAGGGATCCTCGGGAAGAAATCATGGCATCTGCCGACGATCCTGATCGGGTTGCTGATTTCCCTGGTTTTGGACCTGACAGGATGGAATCAGAACCTGCACTATTACAACAACATGCTCATCGTTCATAACAGTTCCATAGCGTTCAGCGTAGTATTGATCTTTACCACCTTTCTCATTTTTTTACTTGCGGGGCATTATTACAAAGACGTGGCAAGGCCCCTTGATGACATCTATGCCATTCTCATTTTTGCCCTTGCCGGAAGTGTGATGATGACAAGCTTCGGAAACCTGATCATCCTTTTCTTAGGCATTGAAACCCTTTCGATCGCCTTGTATGTCCTTGCCGGAAGCCACAAGGAAGCGATCACTTCAAATGAGGCTACATTGAAATATTTCCTGATGGGATCTTTCCTGTCCGGCTTTTTATTGTTTGGGATTGCCTTGCTGTATGGGGCTTCCGGATCACTCAATATAGATGAAATTTCCCGCTATACTCTACGTGAAGCAGGGCATCTTTCACCAATGTTCCGGGCCGGCCTGTTTCTCCTTATCATTGGACTGGCTTTTAAAATAGCGATTGTCCCATTTCATTTCTGGGCTCCTGATGTTTATGAGGGAACTCCTACACTGTTGACCGCATTCATGGCGACAGTCGTCAAAATAGCCAGCATCGTGGCATTATTCCGCTTGTTCAATAACTGTTTTTCTTCCATCCGGGAAGTATGGGCTCCCACCTTATGGATACTGGCAGTACTGACAATTTTAGTTGGCAACCTCACCGGTCTCTACCAGCCAAACCTCAAACGGATGCTGGCATATTCAAGCATAAGCCATTCAGGTTACATGATGCTTGCTGTCCTTGCTTTCAGTCCGCGTTCATCAGGTGCTCTGTTATTATATGCTGCTGCTTACTCAGTTGCAACGGTAACCGCATTCGGAATCCTTATTCTTGTCAGGGGCGCAAAAGGGAATGACCTGTACACTTCATTTGAAGGAATCTCGAAAAAGAACCCTGTGGAAGCACTCTGCCTGACCATTGCATTGTTATCACTCACCGGGATACCGCCATTAGCTGGCTTTATGGCAAAGTACTATCTGTTTACAGCCACCCTTGAAAAAGGATTTCTATGGCTGGTGATAATCGCCCTCATTGGTTCTGCAATCAGCGTAACATATTATTTCAAACCGATCATATCGATGTACCTGAAAAAAGGAGATGAAACAAAACTGATATCCGGAAAGACCTATAGAATAAATATCATCTTTCTCACAATCCTGACCCTGGCGCTGGGTCTTTTGCCTGCCCTCCTGATCAATCTCCTATGATCGCATAAACTTTTTGATCTCGGCGGCGTGTTCTTTTTCTTCTTCCATGATCTGAAAGATCAGGTTTTTTGTATTGCCTGATGCCCTTTTCAGCAACTCCTGGTAAAAAACGACACTGTCATTTTCAAATTTATAAGCGATCTCCAATGCCTGTTGTGGTGTCTTGACTGTCTTTCCAAGTTGTGCACCGGTATCTTTACGTCCGAAAACATTCGTGTCAGCAAGATGACTGACATAATCTGCAGATTCATCCTTGTTAAATTCAAAACTTTCGGGTTCGAATTTATCTGAAAGTTTCTGAAATATGGCAATATGTTTGATTTCCTTTTCGGCAAGGTCATAGAAAAGGCTTTTGACATCATTACTGCCTTTGATCATCTCTGCAGCTGCATTATAAAAATCATGGCCATTCTCTTCAATCCTGATGGCAATTTCAATTATTTCCAGTCCTGAGTAATACATAGTGTCTATTGTTTATAATGGGCAAATTTATGAAAAAAACACATACCTTTGAGTGATGGAAAAATCGGTCAATGAGTTCTCCGTTTCTAATTTTTCACCACGACATATTGACAGGCCAACATAATATTTTTAACCCATTTTAGATAAAGTTGTCCTTCAGTATAAATTCAGTATAAATTCAGTTAAGATTCAGTCAAGCCCAAAAATTATATATGATCAAGTTAAGTAGAAGATAGTGAACTATTTACAGATCATTTTCTAGTCATGTCATTTTGTCACTTTTGGTCTCAAAATTGACCTTTTTTCTCTTTAAGACAGGAAAAACTGGAAAATCTTGAAACTATGTTTAATTGTTGATTTATTAATCGTTAATCTATTTTTTGTAATTACCTTAAAATTTAAACTCTTTAATAATCACAAGGATTCGCAGCATCGGGACATTTCAATACATTCCCGTATCTTCTATTTCCTTTACCTTTGTACGCTGGAAATTGACTTTCTTTCCGATTTTTTATAATGGATCAGAAACAACTCGAAAAATACTCCTCTGCTTTCACACTTTCAGATATGGAAATCTTTATTTTCCCGGAACTGCTTTACGCATTGGTTCTCGCCAACATAATGTCACCGGAAATATGGAAATGGAGGGAAGACAAATGGTTTGAAGAGATTGATAAGATGGGTCCCCTGAAAAAAATACACCGGTTGAAGCAGTACATCATGGATCATTACAGCTTCAATCTCGACCTTGAAACCTGGGGACTCACGGATAAACAAACTGAAATTAATCGGTTTGAAGATTTTATCGATCCAAGTACAATTCAACAGTCCAATGCATTGTTTGGATACGAGGGGGATAAATATTATTTCAATATTGATATTCGCAAACATTTTGGTCTGGATAAATTTGATTCTGATATCATTCCATACTGGAAAACGGAAACTATTGAAGCAATGAATGCATTCCGTTTTAAACCGGGGTATCCCACCGGCGCCGGGGAATGTGTATCACTCGCCTGCCTTTATGCTGCTGGTCTTTTTGTTGTGACTAAGATTCCCCTCGAAAAAATATTTCTTCTTGGAACACCATTACACTCTCAAAATTTTATACTCGTGGATGAAGGCGTTCTTACCAACAACCGCCGCATCATGACAAAGCCGATGTGGTTCAATGGAACAGAATTAGCTGCATTGGCAAGGCGGGCTCTTGAAAATGAACAGGTCACGATGGTGGCCCATTCCACAGGTTATATCCATTCAGTATATACAGAAGCCACTATTGTTGAAGATGCTTATGCGCTTCTCAGACATAAGCTTTACGCCTACCTTGAAACGCCAGTCAGCTTTGAGATCTTTACTAATTTCCTTCGATCCGTATCCCGTTACCAGAAGCTGTTCCAGCTTAGCTTTCAATGTCTCGATCAAACAAAATACATCCGGCTAGAAAGGGCCTTTGCCTATGAGCACGACAGCCGGAACAAGATTGGCGATAAAACAATTAAAAAGCTCTTGTGTGAGATCGATGAAGAAGACCTTTCGGTCAATGCCGAAAAAGAAAGAGCTGTGATAGCTCCTGATAATTTTATTTTCTCACAAAAAACAAGTCATGAATTTTTTGCGCTTTTTCATCAGGAGTTTCCAGCGCTGGCCGGTAATAAGCAGTTTATGGATGACCTCAGGAAATTCATTCATACCATTCCACACCTGCCATCCTCAAATAAACATTTCTCACATTCTGTGCCAGTAGTTCTGTCCACGAGGCATACAAGGGATGAAATAATCAGGATTTTATCCGGGCTCCGGAAAGATTCAGTTACAGCTGATCTTGCTTTCTATGCTGGAAGGCAGATGGATTCCTGTGACTGGCGCCCTTATCTGAAAGCTGCATTTGAACGGAACCCTGTTTCAGTCGATTATTTCAGGGATATGGAGATAAAACAAGTTTATTCAATCCTATCCGTCTGGCCCGGTGAATCTATCTATGAAGGAAACAGAATGTCGATGCCTGATGAAGTAGTGAATTACAAAAGGGGAGCGGGAATCGAAAAAGCCGTCACCTTTATCAATATTGTAAAATCAAGGCACCTCGATATAAGCTTGGAATATCACGAGAAAAAGATCATATTGAAAACCGGACACCAGCGATATGAATTTCCTGTAGAGAACAAGCCAATGATACCTGTAGGAATGATATAATTTTTCCTTTTTCACTTTTCATTTATCTTTGCCGCATGGCAACAAACGAAGACCTTTTCAAAAAGATTATCTCACATTCCAAGGAATACGGTTTTGTATTTCCTTCCAGTGAGATCTATGATGGATTAAGCGCTGTTTATGATTACGGTCCGTTTGGAGTGGAACTGAAGAACAACATCAAGGCATATTGGTGGAAGTCGATGGTCCAACACCATGAAAATATCGTAGGGCTTGATTCGGCAATCTTCATGCACCCGACGGTCTGGAAAGCCTCCGGACATGTGGATGCTTTCAATGATCCGATGATCGATAATAAGGATTCAAAAAAACGTTATCGTGCCGATGTTTTAGTTGAGGATCATATCCAAAAGATTGAGGATAAGGTTCAGAAAGAAGTCGATAAAGCCCGTCAGCGTTTTGGCGAAACATTTGATGAGCAGATGTTTAGATCCACAAATCCACGGGTAAAGGAACACCTTTCAAAGATCGACGCGATCAAAAAACGGTTTTATACTTCGCTTGAAAAAAACGACCTGGCAGATGTCAAGGCATTGATCGAAGAACTTGGAATCGTTTGTCCGGTCTCAGGAACCAAGAACTGGACCGAAGTTCGCCAGTTTAACCTGATGTTTTCAACCCAGATGGGTTCCATTAATGAAGATACAAATGAGATCTTCCTTCGTCCCGAAACTGCACAAGGCATTTTCGTGAATTTCCTGAATGTTCAGAAATCAGCCAGGATGAAGATCCCTTTTGGGATTGCCCAGATAGGGAAAGCCTTCCGCAATGAGATAGTGGCCAGGCAGTTCCTTTTTCGGATGCGGGAATTTGAACAAATGGAAATGCAGTATTTCGTTAAACCCGGGGAAGAGCTGAAATGGTTTGCTTATTGGAAGCAGGAACGCATGCGCTGGCATACATCACTGGGTATTCCTGCTGAAAAGTATCGGTTTCATGACCATGAAAAGCTGGCACATTATGCCAATGCAGCTACCGACATTGAATTTGAATTCCCGATTGGCTTCAAAGAGCTGGAAGGTATTCATTCAAGAACTGATTTTGATCTTAGCGCCCATCAGAGATATTCGGGAAGAAAAATACAATATTTTGATCAGGAACAGAATGAAGGATATGTTCCTTATGTAGTAGAAACATCCATCGGCCTTGATCGCACTTTTCTTGCAGTACTTAGTCATGCCTATAGGGAAGAAAAATTAGAAGACGGTTCTGAACGGGTAGTATTAAGTTTCCCTGCAATCCTGGCACCTATAAAAGTTGCAATCCTACCATTGGTAAAGAAAGATAGGCTCCCTGAAAAAGCGAGGGAGATCATGGATCTCCTGAAATTCCGGATACAATGTTTCTACGAAGAGAAAGACACTATCGGTCGTCGCTACCGCAGGATGGATGCTATCGGAACGCCCTATTGCATCACCGTTGATCACCAGACATTAGTGGATAATACAGTTACACTCCGCAACCGTGATACAATGTTGCAAGATCGAATAGCTGTTAATGAAATTCCGGCGATTATGGATTTAAAGCTTTCGCTATAAGCGGTTGTTATAAACGACCAGCTACGGCATCCCAATCTACCACGTTCCAGAAATCAGCAATATAACTTGGCCTGAGGTTTTGTTTATCCAGGTAATAGGCATGCTCCCATACATCACAGGTTAGTAACGGGTGATCCCCTGTTCTAAGCGGGTTACCTGCATTACTTTCCTGGGTGATGACTAAAGAACCATCTGGTTTCTTAACTAACCATGCCCAGCCTGAGCCGAAAAGGGTCGCGGCTGCCGTTGAGAATTTTTCCTTGAATTCGACAAAAGAACCAAAATTCTTTACAATAGCATCGGCCAGCTTACCGGTAGGTTCTCCGCCACGTTTTGGTTTCATGCAATTCCAGTAAAACGTATGATTCCATACTTGTGCGCCATTGTTAAAAATCCCTCCAGTGGCTTTCCGGATGATGTCTTCAAGTGAAGAATTTTCATATTCCGTTCCCACGATCAGCTTGTTAAGATTGGTAACATAAGCCTGGTGATGTTTTCCGTAATGGAACTCTATTGTCCGCTGTGAAATGTATGGCTCCAATGCGTTCAACGCAAATGGTAGCTTTGGTAATTCATGTATCATATTGTATTGTTTAAATAAATAATCGAAATTACAACATCATGCAAAAAATGTCAACATGATAAAAGAAAATTTTTTCTTTCAGGAATGTTTTTCTGATTTTAATGTCGATACTGCCTTCAGGAAAGTCTCGTCAATGCTGTTCAGCAAAGGATAGAACCCCGGATTATCCAGAATGTCCCTGCCGATATAAGCTTTGATGAGCACTTTGATCCGGGCATCGGAAGCCGCCAGGTCTTTTCCTTCACGCTTAATACCGTTCTTTAAGGCATAATTGATAAAGTCTGAATACATTGGACCGGTGATCACAAATTTCTTGTTGAATTCATCGAACGACCTGTAATTCAGTGTTTTGCGGTTCTTATCAGTATAATCAAAGGCATATTGGTAAAGGAGTCCTTTATTTGCTAAAAGATTGAAATATTTATATGTGGTATCTTTCCCCACTGGTACATATATGTCAGGCATGATGCCACCTCCGCCATACACAGTTTTCCCTCCCGGGGTTTTGAACTTGAGGGAGTCGGCAAAATGAATGCTGTCAGGATTCTCCATCTCCCCTGAGAGGATCCTGTGATAATAATCATTGTAATAATCTTCTGCTCCATTCTTGTATGATTTCTGAATGCAGCGACCAGTAGGAGTATAATACCTTGCAACGGTAACCCGGACAGCTGATCCATCTTTAAAATCAAGTTCTTCCTGCACAAGACCTTTCCCGAACGATCTTCTGCCGATGATAGTGCCACGGTCATTGTCCTGAATAGCCCCTGCCACGATCTCGCTTGCTGAAGCTGACCATTCATCGATAAGTACGACCAGCTCTCCAGTCTCAAAAAGGCCGCCCGCTGTCGCATAAGCAGTTTCCTGTGCATGATGTGCTCCTTTTGTGTATACAATCAGTTTGCCGTCAGGTAGGAACTCATCTGCCACATCGATAGCTGCCTGCAAGCGCCCTCCTCCATTTCCCCTGAGATCCAGGATTAGCTTTTTCATCCCTTTCGAGTTCAGATCTTTAAGGGCTTTTGTCAGTTCATCATGTGTAGTTGTCGAAAAATCATTCAACCGTATGTAGCCGATATATGGCTCAACCATATAAGCAACATCCAGGCTGTAGAGTGGAATTACATCACGTGTAATAGTATAATCAAGAAGACCTTTTACTCCTTTGCGGAAAATAGAAACATTGACTTTTGTTCCTTTTTTCCCTTTTAATTTTCTCAGGACCTCGGCGTTGGTGATCCTGACACCTGCCACATTTTTTCCGTCGATCTTCACGATCCGGTCACCGGCTTTAATACCCAGCTTTTCTGAGGGTCCCCCAGATACAGGATTGATTACAGTAATCGAATCACGGTCTATGCGGAATTGCACCCCAATACCTTCAAAGCCGCCAATAAGCGGATCATTGGCATCGTGAAACTCGCTGGGGGAAATGTACACAGAATGCGGATCGAGGCTTTGCAACATTCCCGTGATCGCTTTCTCTTCCAATTGATTACGGCTGACGGTATCAACGTAATTTCGCCTTACATAATTGATTACCTCATTGATCTTATCCTGATACTGCCGTCTGAATAAGAAATTGCCATTCCCGACCCTGCCAAGTTCGAGTCCCAGCAGCACTCCGGCAAGTAATATTGCTGCATAGATCAGGGGTAAGTAGATTTTTAGCTTATTTTTATCCATTCTAACTTATTATCAGATAACCCAACGTGAATTTTTTCCAAAAGTATTCAAAAATTCTCTCACATGGCTTTTAAAGATTGGTTTCTGAAATCGGCTTGGTTTTATAGTTAATTATCATAAGGAAAACAACTATTTTTGTCTTGCTACAAAATTGAATATGAGAAAAATTTCCTACTTTATCCTGTTATTCTTAATGGCAGCCATTCAGTTAGGTTACAAGACTTATTGCCAGGATGAACTACAGGTAAATTCCTGGAAACCATATGAGAACAGTCATTTTCTGAGAATCGATTCGGCAACCTTTCATTACAGGATTTTTAACGAAGGGATCAAGAACCGTAAAGGCAAAGTATTGCTGGTTCACGGTTTTTGCGGATCAACGTTTTGTTGGCGCAATAATATAGATGCACTGGTCAGGGCAGGGTATCTGGTAGTGGCCATTGATTTGCCTGGGTTCGGATATAGCGACAGGAACCTTCATGTCAACCAGTCGAACAGCGGCCGTGCCCATATGATCTGGGCATTGTTGGCAAAAATCGATCCTGATTATAACAGCAAGTGGAATATTGTAGGACATTCTATGGGAGGAGGCATCGTAGAAGCAATGGCACTTATGAATCCCGACCGTGTACAAACTGTCACCCTCGTTGACGGGATGGTTTTTATTCGAAACAGGAATATGAAAGGAGCATTCATCACCATGTCGAAGATGAAAGAAAGCAACCAGGTATTGGTCTCATTGGCAAAACTAAATGTCATTTCCTATAATGCTATGGCCAGGTTGATGAAAAAGGTCTACGGCCGTCCACTCGATTCTGCTGAGATGAGGGGATATATGGATCCATTACAGATTCCTGGTTCTGCAGCTTCCGTGATAAATATCTATGCAAATGCCCATGAGATAAGGCACCTGCATGCCGACGGATTACTGGATCTCCCGGTATTGGTGATCTGGGGGAAGAAAGACCAGACAATTTATCTCAGTGATGCAAAAAAACTAAAACGGAATGTCCCGACCATAGACCTGAAAATTATTCCTGGAGCTTATCATTCACCTATGGAAACTCATCCCGGTCAATTCAATCAATTGCTTCTGGAATTTCTGAATGCACACAACTGAAAATGAAAAGGCCCAGATAATTATTTTTTTTAGCCGATATTCCCATGAGTTTCATGATAATGAAACTTATATCACCGGTTTTTAAGGCATTTAGCATCAATCTCATCGATGTTTAAATGCTGGTCACAGCAAAATGCGTTTCCCTGCTGATGTTCAGCACAAAAACTGATTTTCCGGTAAGCAATACGCTGGATATTCAGAAGATGACGAACGGAAATATTATCAGTGGTAAAATTTTTCCCTCCCGAGCCACAGGCAAGGGTCAAGGATGGGGTTAATCCATTATAGAGTCCTCCCAGGGCACCCTGGGAGGAAGGAGTATTGACAACAATCCTGCCCGCATTCAGGGATTGCGCAAAATAGCGGATCTTTTCATCGTCATTGGAAAAGATACCTACTGTATGGCCCAGTCCGCCATGTTCATTAATCATCCTGCACTGGGCAATCCCTTCCTCAAAACCGGCGACTTCATAAAATGCCAGGATAGGTGCCAGGATCTCAAGGGAAAGAGGCCATTCTATGCCAACCTGTGAATTTTCCATCGGAGCAATGAGACAACGCGTTCCAGCAGGAACACTTATCCCTGCCATTTCTGCTATGGTGGTCGCCGGCTTCCCGATCACCTCTACACTCATCGACCGCTCGGCCTTGTTGAATGCTATTTTTCCGACTTTGGTAATTTCTTCGGATGAAAGAAAATAAGCCCCCTGCTGGATAAATTCTTTTCTTACTTCAGCTGCATTGTAATGTGAAACCACGATTGCTTGTTCGCTGGCACAAATAGTCCCATTATCGAATAATTTTGAAATTAGTATTTGTTCTACTGCAAATCTGACATCGGCACTCTTTCCAATATATACCGGTACATTGCCTGGTCCGACTCCGATAGCCGGGTTGCCTGAAGTATAAGCAGCTTTTACAAGACTTACTGATCCGGTAGCAAGTACTAATGCCATTTTTTTATGACTCATCAGCCTGAGCACCTGTTCACGGGTAACTCTCGGGATCCACTGGATGCAGTTTTCCGGGGCGCCTGCTCTGAGGGCTGCTTCGTAACAGAGGCGTGCAGCCTCACTGGTGCATTTGCGGGCAGCTCCATGAGGGTAGATGATGATGGGATTCCTGCTCTTCATCGTGATAAGGATCTTGAACAATGCAGTTGAAGTAGGATTGGTGACAGGGGTGATCGCAAAGACCGGTCCCATGGGACGCGCAATTTCAATGACCTGATTTTCCTTGTCCTCGCTGATGATCCCGACAGTATTCTGAAAGGAAATATCGCGGTAAACAAAACGGGTTGCAATGATATTTTTTATCATTTTATCTCGCACATTGCCTATCCTGGTTTCCCGGAAAGCCATCTCCGCCAGATCCCAGCGATGATTGAACCCGGTCTCATAAATTGCTCGAACAATCTTATCGGTTTGGTGTTGGTCAAGTTTTCCCATCGCATGTGCTGCATTCAGTGCTTTTGCTACGGTTTCTTCAATAAAATAATCCTGGTTTATATCCATGTTTTATCATGATTTTAATATGAACAAATATAGATAATATCAGAAATAGAGGACGCAATATTAGTTCAGTCATTTTTGAAAGAATAAAAAAAGGTTACTTATTGTAAAGTTTTGAAAAAATTTTATTAAATTAGAGCCCTGTTTACATAATGATCCTTCTTTCTTTTTATATAGCGAAGAAAAAAGCGAAAAAATCTTGGTAGAGCCGGCATATTAAACCAACATATATTAGTTACAGTATTCGTAACTACAGAAGTTTTTTTGAGTTATTGACCCAAAATCGATTACTCTGATATTTAAACAAAAAATTATGAAACATTTGTACAGAATTCTTCAGACTCTCCTCCTTGTGTTATTGTGCAGCGGTACAATGGCGCAATATTGTATACCCCAATATTCAACTGGGTGTATAGAAGGAGACGGTGTGACAATCTTTCAGCTTAATACTATCAACCAGACAATAAGCTGTACAGGGAGTCCTTCTTATTACCATGACTTTACTTCGGTTTCCACTAACCTGACAATTGGTACAGCTTATACAATTACTTTTCAGGTGGGATATTCAATGACTTACGTGGACGTATGGATTGATTATAATCAGAACATTGCATTCGATGCTTCCGAACTCGTTGGCCAGCTAGAGGGTGTAAACACCGGTACTAACTATACTATCAATTTTACAGTACCGGGAACAGCTTCGACTGGAAATACACGTCTCAGGATAATGACTGAATGGGCTGGATATCCTGCTGGTCCGTGTTCAACAACAGAGTCCTATGGTAACTGCTCAGATTTTACCGTCAACATACAGTCATCTGCCACTCCACCTACTGTTACAACGACTGCTGCCAGTTCTATAACAACAACAGGAGCAACTTTGAATGGCACCGTAAACGCTAATGGATCTTCCACTACAGTGACTTTTCAGTATGGACTGACTACTTCCTATGGCTCGACTGTGACAGCCGCACAATCTCCAGTCTCTGGTAATACTGTTACTGCTGTTTCGGCAGTGATATCAGGTCTGACTCCATGTACTTTGTACCACTACAGATGCGTGGGGGTAAACTCCGGCGGTACAAACTACGGAAGTGACATGACATTTACAACCACATGTGCCGCGCCTACGGTGGTCACTCAGGCCGCTACAGCCATCACAGCGAATTCAGCGACATTGAACGGTACAGTAAATGCCAATAATTCCACTGCTAACACATCATTTGATTATGGTCTCACGACTTCTTACGGAACTAACATCCCCGGAAATCCTGCGAGTGTCAGCGGAAGTACTGCTACCGCAGTCACCGGCGCCATCTCAGGATTGCTCCCCAATACCCTTTACCATTACAGGATAAACGGTGTCAATGCCTATGGGACTACCAATGGCAGCGACATGACATTTACTACCTCGCAAATTGCCCCCACTGTCGTGACCCTGGCTGCGTCCGCTGTAAACACTACAATTGCGACATTGAATGGAACCGTCAATGCAAACAATTTATCGACAACCGTCACTTTCAACTGGGGACTTACTGTTGCTTATGGAAGTACCGTCTCTGCAACCCCTGCAACAGTGACCGGGACAACGACTACCAGTGTCCTTGCAAATCTTACCGGTCTGACCCCAAATACAACTTACCATTTCAGGGTAAGCGGAGTGAACTCGGTAGGAACCTCCAATGGCAATGATATGACCTTTACCACGGTATGTGCTGCTGCCGGCCCCGCCGGGGCAATCACAGGACCCTCACAGGTTTGTAACAACGGTACTGGGTATGCTTATTCGGTTTCCCCTATTGCCAATGCAAGTAGCTACAGCTGGACACTTCCTTTCGGGGCCATCATTACTGCAGGCAACAATACCAACACAATAACTGTCAGTTACCCAAACCCATCTTATTCAGGTAATATATATGTTTATGGGATCGGATGTGCAGGTAATGGAAGCAGTTCCAGCATGGCAGTGAATGTGAACCCAAACTCAAATCCTACGATCACTGGTCCGTCCACTGCTTGCCAGAGCAATCCCGGGTATGTTTATACCACACAATCGGGTATGTCCAATTATGTGTGGACAATCACCGGCGGCCTCATCACGGCCGGGGGAACATCCACCAGCAACACGGCTACAGTAACCTGGAACACGGCAGGTACTGGACTTATATCGGTGAATTACAATAATGCTGCAGGGTGCCCTGCCCTCCAGCCCACAATCTATAATGTTACTGTGAATCCATTACCGACGCCAGTCATTACAGGAAATGCATCTCCATGCACTGCTATTTCCACCATTTACTCCGCACAAACAGGAATGACCGCATATAACTGGTCCGTTACCTTTGGAGGTACCATAACCAGTGGGGCTGGTACCAGTTCTATCACTGTGGTATGGAATACTGTAGGTGCCCAAAATGTTTCCCTGACCTTCACCACTCCAAACGGTTGTACCAATGCCATTCCGACTGTATATGCAGTGACCGTAAAACAAGGCTCAACGCCGACCATTACCGGGCCAAATAATATATGTGTCAATTCGGGCTATTATAATTATACCACAGAATCGGGTATGACAGGTTATACATGGACCATTTCTTCAGGCGGAGTAATCCTGTACGGCGCAACTACAAATGTAGTGACCGTTAACTGGGTTGCTTCCGGATCACAGTCTATCAGTGTAAACTATACCAATAGTAATGGATGTGCAGCTCCTTCACCTGTAAGCTATTCTGTTAATGTGACCAATGTTCCTGGTCCTGCGGGTCCAATCAGCGGAACTTCCTCAGTTTGCGAGGGCGGAAATAATTATGTTTACACGGTTGCCCCTATTTTTAATACACATTCTTATGTCTGGACACTTCCGGCTGGTGCTACCATAGTAGCGGGTCAATATTCCAATTCCATCACCGTTGACTTTGCTTTAGGCGCTTCTTCGGGGAACATCACGGTTTATGGAAACAACATGTGCGGTAATGGAACTGCTTCTCCTCCTTTTCCTGTGACCGTGATTTTACTACCCGACTCCGCCGGAACTATCATCGGACCGAATTCATTATGCCAGGGAGCAACAGGTATTGTATATTCTGTACCCGCGATCACGAATGCGACGGGCTATGTATGGACTTTCCCGGCAGGTGCTACTATTGTCAGCGGTGCCAATACCAACAACGTGACTGTTGATTTCTCGATGTCGGCTGTTTCAGGTAATATTACTGTTTATGGAACCAATAGCTGCGGTAATGGGACAGTTTCACCTTCATTTGCATTGACCATGCTCACTACACCTCAAACGCCTATTATCACGAATGTTGGCCCCATTCTGACCAGTGATGCGCCAGCAGGTAACCAGTGGTATTACCAGGGAACAATAATTCCCGGGGCTACCAACCAGACTGACACGGCAACGCAGAATGGAATTTACTGGGATGTTGTCACGCTCAACGGATGTTCATCTGCTCCCTCGAACCAGATAGATATCGTTGTGATCGGCATCAATTCAAACCAAGGTCCAGGCATATCTGTTTATCCTGTACCAAACGATGGAAGGTTTACACTTTCTATCAACAGTGCTTCCAAGGAATCATTTACAGTGAGTGTGATTAATAATCTGGGTGTTGAGGTCTATTTCCAGAAAGATGTTTCAATCACGGGAACAGTTAATATGGTTATTGATCTCCGTCCAATTCCATCAGGCATATATACATTGATCGTCCGCAACAGCGAAAACCAGGTTATCAGGAAGATCCTTGTTAGTAAATAGTTAAACAACAAATTAATTAAAAGAAGCCGTCCGGGAAGAACGGCTTCTTTTTTTGATTATGAATTTAAAAAGCTATTCAAATTACGGTACTCATCATTAAAAGAGCTATGATGCAATCGACAGAATTACTCGACCTGATCAGACAGCGGCAGAGCCAGCGAATATATACCAACCGGCCGGTTGAAAAAGAAAAACTACTACGTTGCATTGAAGCTGCGCGCCTGGCTCCCTCTGCCAATAATTCACAACCCTGGAAATTCATCATCATCGACAATCCTGAATTGAAGAACACCGTTGCTGAGCTTACCAGTTCCAAAGTCCTTCGGATCAATCAGTTTACAAAACAAGCACCGGTACATGTTGCTGTTGTTCGTGAAAAAACAAATCTCACAACTGCAGTCGGAAGAGCTTTGAAAGATAAAAATTATCCACTGATCGATATTGGTATTTCTACTGCCCATTTTTGTTTGCAGGCCACCGCAGAAGGTCTAAGCACCTGTATCATCGGCTGGTTTGATGAAAAAAAGATCAAGGAACTTTTGCAGGTTCCAAAGGAACTTCGTCTTGAACTTCTTATCCTGGTTGGCTATCCCCCCACAAATGAGATTAGAAAGAAAAGGCGTAAAGAAACAAATCAGATCCTTTCTTACAACGGTTATTAATTTATTCTTTTACAAAATTGGCCACCTCATAATGATCCTTGCTTCTGATTATACAGTAATAAGATCCGGGGGGAAGGTCCAGTTTTCCTAATGAGAATAAATTTCTTCCTTCTCCGAATCGCTGTTCCACGCGGAACAAGATCTTCCCGGAAATATCAGTGACAGAGATCTCAAGTGGCTCTATTTCAGATAAGGAAAATTCTATTACAGAGTTTTCATTGACAGGATCAGGGAAGATCCGGATATTGAATTTCCCGGGATTAATCTCATCTATGCCAAAGATCGTTGGCAAAAGGTTGATCTGGCTCACAGCTTCATTTTGACTGGAATCAGGCGTATTATCGGTAAGAATAAGTTTTAAATAATATAATCCTGGTGCAAATCCATGGGTATCCCAACTGGCAAGGATATCATCCCTTTTTTCAGTATAATATCTTCCCCCGATAGGATGCCATAATGTATCTCCCGATTTCTGCCAGGACATGCTGTACCAGCCAAAACCCATCAGCTGACTCGATGGGGTCTTGTCTATCCAGGCAGAACCCGGAATCTGAACTATAGTATCTATGGATGCAGACGAAGAATTTCCTATAAAGGAATACCATATGCAGGAACCGTCATAGAGTACCGGTGGACCGGGTAGCTGGCTCTGAACGATCATCATGATTGAATTTCCCATTGCGTCAGCTTCTCCCAAATTGAGAGAACTATAAGCAAAAATAAAAAAAGCACTCTGGCTGCTCCGGATTGCATTCATCGCCATACAATTCTCCCCGATCATAAATGTACGATCGGTGGCCCACCAGTAGCCCCCGGAACCATCCACAAAGGCATCGGTCGTGATTACGCTGCAGTTCGCTTCGGATCCAATCTCACCCAAGATACAACCGGTGACATTCAGCCTGACGGTGTCCATAGGATAAAGACTCCAGGTAAGTACACTTGAATTGGAAAGATGCAAATAACGGTCGGTCAGATTTGCATTGAAATCAATGTATTGGGAATTATCAACAAATCCGCTTACAGGAATAGTGTCATGCCCAAGGAACCAGAGTCCGATAGAACGTATTTTAGAATCTGTGATATCGACATTACTTCCAGTAACAGGCATCAATGCCCACATGACACCTGTGCTTGTATCAACGCGGGCCGTGTATTCTATTCCGGAAATACCGGGTGTAGCATTGTTCAGAGTAAAGGATTGAACCGTATCACCGTCGGGAAAGGAATAATGAAAACTTGCATTAGATGGTACCTGGAACCACAATAGGATTGTCTGAGCATGAGTAATATTTAACTTTGCCTGATCCTGGATAACAAATTCTCCCGCCTGGTTGATCTCATTGATATCGATCTCAGATTTTTTATTCATTCCACAAGTCGTGAACCCGATATTAGTGACATTATTCAGAATGATATGTGCTGAATCTGTCAAGACGAGATTATTTGAAAGTCCGCTGTGATCAAGGGTGGTATTTTTGTAGGCGACTTTTCCGTTCCCCGCGATGACCAATGAACGCTGGTAAAAATATTGCTGCGGGAAGTAAAGATAAGACGAGTCTGCTGTCACGAGGGCATGATCTCCCCAAACATAGAGATCCCCGGCAATGGTCGCATTTGCGTTCCTGAACCTTAATATTCCGTTCCCCAACACCATAATGGTGCCATTATGTGAATATGTACCAGTAACAATTAATGAATCATAAGGAGGCATACCAATTACGAGCGTATCTCCTCCTGCTGGTTTTTCCAACATATGTTGTATTCCCAGTGTTTTTAATTTTTCGATCACTCGGAAAATGCTTGAAGAACTGGTTGAATCTGTGTTCTGTTTAGATGGAATGGAATGAATATCATGATTCTGGATCCTGGCCTGTGTTGCTTTTGTAAAAAATTCCCTGATCTCTTTTTGGGGAATCTCCTGGCCGAAAATGGATTTAGCACAAATAAATATGATCAAAAAGACAGCACTGCATCTTTTCATAATTACAGTTATTAAAATGTTGATGAAAGGAGAATCAATTTTAATCCATTGATCAGATCATTAGTCCTCAAGACCCTTTTATACACTGTTCACATTGAATTTCTGATTTATTCAGGGTCTCATAACGATCTGCACGATATTTCCCTTTGTCAGTTCTTTTTTGGCATAGTCATGGACAGACTGCACAGTCAGGGCTTTTACCTTTGCTTCATATCCTGTCAGATAATCCAGGTTATAAAAATAATAATCATCCATCCTGCCAAGCCACCAATTGTTTTCCTTCATGTCTTCAGGCCGTTGTTTCAGGAAATATTCTTTTGCTTTCTGAAGGTCGGCATCAGAAGGGCCATTATCCACCAGATTCTTGATTTCCTTATAAACGATCCCGATTAGTTTATCAGCTTTCACAGGATCTGTTTCAAAGCTTACTATTAAATTGAAATCAGGGACCGGATATTTGTTAACATTGTATTGAACCCTGATTGTATAGACACCGCTTTCTTCCATCCTGGTTGTTTCAATGCAACGTAATTCAAGGACATGACGCACAGCAGCAGCCAAGACACGATCATCAGCAGAGAAGTCAGATGCACCGGAATAATTAATATATACCTGGGTCCTCGGTGTTTTGGTCTCATGGTGAAAATCCCTCTTGACTGTCCCGTTTGGAGGTCGTATGCCATTATCCTTATAAGCTTGTGAACGTTTTACGGAAGGCAATGAAGCAAGGTATTTTTCGAACAACGGCTTCACCTTATCAGGATCAATCTTCCCGGCAAATTCAAAAGTAAAATTTCCGGGATCAGAAAAACGGTCTTTATAAACTGCCTGGATCTTATCAAGAGTCACCATTCCCAGTACCTTATAGTTCATAGGAATGACACGCAGATTATGGTTGGCCATTACAAGGGAAATGGTGTCCCTGAAAGCTTTCCTAGGTTCAGATTCAGCATTGATGTAAATGGCTTTCATCTTATCCATCCAGGTCTTATAGTCAGTGGCATCCCACCGGGGTTGTGTAAAATAGAGATAAACCAGTTGTAAAGCAGTTTCAAGATCATTCGGGGAGAGCCTGCCCGAAACCAGATCGCGTTCCTCGGTAGTGTTTAACCTGATATTGACCCGTTTCCCTGACAAGAATTTTTCAAGGTCTGTAATGGAAAAAGTTCCAACGCCCAACTGTGATATAGCCTCGCCCAACAGCATTGCAGAGGGGATATCTTCCTGTTTCACTAAAGAAATACCACCTTCCCTGAATCCGGTCAAAAGAAGTTCATCTTCTTTTATATCACTTGGCCGGAAGATTATTTTCATCCCGTTAGACAATACCCATTCCGTTGTTCCCATTATTTTATTGACCGAAGTTGTCACTACTTTACCGGGAATCGGTTCTTTATCGATCAGTTTTTTCCCGGCAATATGTTCGACATAGGGTTCGATCTTTTCATTCTTGTATTTGGCCAGGACCTTTTTTATCTCTGCTTCCGTCGGAAGTGTTATTCCTTCTTTTTCAGGCCCTGTAATTGTTATCACTATATTGTTATCGGTAACATATTTCCTGGATTCTGTATTCAATTCCTCAAGAGTAATACCAGGAATCATTGCTCTAGTAAAATTGTACTCGTATTCTATTCCGGGATCCGGGTTGTTGGTCAGATAATAGGAAACAATGGGATATACCAGTTCACGGTTTTTCCGTTTATCACGGTCCATGTACCGTGATTCATTATTTTTCATAAGATCAGCCTTTGCCCGTTCAAACTCACCTCCTGTAAACCCAAATCGTCTCATACGTTCCATCTCAATAAGAAGTGCTGTAAGTGTTTTGATGCCCTCATTATTCGCAGCTTGGGCAGTTCCGGTGAATGCATCTTTGGTGCGGGTAAATCCCCTGTAATAGCCGGAACCGGAAATAAACGGGGGATTTTCTTTATGGGAAATCTCACTCATACGCTTCCCGAACATGTTGCTGATCAGATTGCGGATAAGTTGTAACCGCATATAACCCAGGTTTTTATCACTCTCTTTTGTGATATCATGTTTGCAACTGACTTCAACAGTGGTGGATGTAGCTTCCTTATCTGTTGCGGTCCCGATAAGGGGTTCTATGTTATCCGGGACAGGATAGGATTCTTTAGCAGCCGGGTTCTCTGCTTTGGGTATGAGGCCTAAGAGTTTCTTTATTTTTGCTTCGACAACATTCACATCAAAATCACCCACAATGATGATTGCCTGCAAATCAGGGCGATACCATTTATGATAAAAGTTTCTCAAGGTTTCATGCTTGAAATGTTTCAGCACGGCGGTATCCCCGATCACATTCCGTTTTGCATATTTTGATCCCTTGTAAATGACCGGGGCCAGTTTATTTCTCATCCGTTCTTCTGCTGAACCGTACATTCTCCATTCTTCCAGGATCACACCACGTTCAGCGTCAATTTGATTATCTTCAAAAGAAACATAATGTGACCAATCGTGAAGGATCAACAGTACACTGTCTAGGATTCCTTCCCGTTTCAGGGGAACATTGGAAATGTTAAATACAATCTGTTCAAGTCCGGTTGATGCATTCACATTGGTTCCAAACTTGACTCCAATAGTTGCCAGGTAATCCAATATTCCTTTTTTGGGAAAATGCTGTGTGCCGTCAAATGACATATGCTCTGTAAAATGTGCCAGACCGTTCTGATCATTGTCTTCCAGGATGGCACCTATGTTATTGGCGATGTAAAATTCACCTCTATTGTCCGGGATCTTGTTTGCCCGGATATAATAATGCATTCCATTCGGGAGAACGCCAGTCCTGACCTTTGGATCAAGGGGAGGCATTTGTTTCAGATCATATGTTTGTCCTGTAAGCAGGGATGAAGCCAGCAACATGCTGATCAAAATAAGTAAGCTGTGAGAGACCAGAGATTTCATATTATTCTTTTTATATAATTGACAATACAAACATACGAAATCTTTATAAAAAAGGAAAATAGAAATGATCATTGACCATTGTTATTTGTATTTTGAAATGAATGTGAAGTACCATATTATATGTAATGATATTTATTGTAAATTATTACTTTTGTACTTACTCTTTAGGTCTTTTAAGAACAATCATCAAATATTGATTTCAAGATGAAAAAAACAGCTTTAATCACCGGGGGATCATCCGGACTTGGTTTTGTATTTGCCCAGGAATTAGGGAAGCAAGGTTACAATGTGATTATACTTGCACGTGATCTGGCAAAGATCGATAAATCGTTAGCCTCTCTGAAAGAAAAAGGGATTGATGCGATAGGTATAGCCTGTGATATATCTGATGAAAATCAGCTGAAGAATGCTTTTGACAAGGTAAAAGCTGGTGAAACCAAACTGGATTTCTTAATCCTTAATGCCGGGATGGTGATACCCCAATTACTTTCCGACTATACACATGTGTCCATTCTCCGGAAGCAGCTGGATACAAACCTTACCGGAACGATAATGACGGCCTGGCAATTTTTGCCTTTGCTGCAGAAAGGATCAAAAATCCTGATCACTTCTTCCGGGTTCGGATTAATGGGAGCTGCAGGGTACACCTTGTACTGCGCAACGAAAGCAGGGTTGATCAATTTCGGAGAAGCCTTACGCCGCGAACTGCTGTGTAAAGGAATAAATGTGTACGTTTCCTGTCCGGGAGATATGGATACACCTCAATTCCATGAAGAGATACGCACTTCCCCTGAATGGATGAAAACCGGTAGTCCCCGGAAAACAATTCCGGTTGAAATAGAAGGAAGAAAAATATTGAAACAATGTCACGGAAAAATGAAATTCCTCATCCTTCCTGCATTTGATGTGAAATTACTCGCCTTCCTGAGTAAGATCCTTCCGCGTAAATTCAGGGATTATCTCCTGGATAAAATGTTTCCACAGCCTATAAATAAGTAGATTACAGGCAGTTACATTTACTTCTTAATTCGATTTTCAGAGAAAATTTCAATTATGAAAAAAGTTTTTTTTAACGTCACAATCCCTACTGCCTTGATCTTATCGATCATATGTTCATGTGGCCGTTTCGGCAATGAAGACAAAAAATCAGGCCACAAGCAACGAATCGTTTGTATTTCAAAACAATACAATGAAATCATTTTTGCGTTGAAAGCACAGGATGATATTGTGGCAGTTGATCTTACAAGCAATTATCCGCCGGAAATAACAAAACTTCCCAACGTCGGTTATCATCGGGCATTGAGCATAGAATCCATCCTTGCTATGAGACCCACGCTTATTATTCAGGACAACAATATCGGGCCCGAGCATGTGGTCAGGCAGATCCAGGATTTAAAGATTCCTATGAAGACTTTTGGACATTACCAGAACACAATATCTGGTACCGATTCACTGATCCGTGAGATGGGCGCTTATTTTCATAAAGAACAACGTGCCGATTCGCTTTGCAGGAAATTAGACAGTGATATGAAAACAGCTTTGGAAAGTGCAAAGCAATATAAGGATCACCCGAAGGTTTTGATCATTCATTTCGGTCAGGCATCAAACATATATCTTATCATGACAAAAAAGAATGTTGCCTCTCAAATGATTGAATGGGCCGGAGGGATAACTGCGGTGGATGATGAAAGAGAGATGAAACAAATTTCCCCGGAAATTGTTGCCTTGTCAGATCCCGATATTATCCTGCTGACAGATTTTGGATACGACCGTCTTGGCGGTTCACCTCAAAAGATTTCGGAACTGCCGGGTGTGGCATCGACAAAAGCTTATAAAAACAACAGGATTTATCGCATAATGGAACACGATGTGGTTTATCTCGGTCCCCGCACCGGAGAAAATGTACTGCTTTTTCAAAAACTGATCCATCAGAATGGACATACAAAGTAAACAATACAAGGGACCCTTTTTAATTTTATTTCTTATCCTCATTATTGTTGCTTTGTTCTCAATGAAATATGGGGCAGTAAATATAAGTTTGGATGAAATATATTCTGGCATCAGCAAATGGGTGCACAATTCAGGTGACCTCACCCTGAACGAGAGAATATTTATGGAGATCAGGTTACCCCGCGTGCTCTTATGCATTATCGTAGGAGCAACCCTGGCAGTAGGTGGGACTTTGATGCAAGCATTATTCCGCAACCCAATCGTCGAACCCGGACTTGTTGGTACTTCAAGCGGCGCCGCTTTCGGTGCAGCGTTTTATTTTGTTCTCGGTGGAGTATTCAGGTTTAATGCAGGCGAATGGACTTTACCCATTGCCGCGTGCAGCGGTGGAATCCTGTCCACTGTTTTAGTATTTGTTCTTGCAAGATCAAAGGACACAGGTAAAAGTTCTATTGTTACGTTGCTGCTTACCGGTATTGCCATAAATGCTTTGTTTATGAGCGGAGTGGGTTTTCTCTCTTATATTGCAAGAGATCCCCAGGCACGTTCCATCACATTCTGGTTTCTCGGGACATTATCGGGGGCCAACTGGCATTCCGTAATCATTACCGGAGTGATTACCACTACATGCCTGGTCATTGCTTTGCGGTATGCCAAACACCTGAACGCGTTGATGATTGGAGAAGAAGAGGCTCAATATCTTGGAGTTAATGTCAAAAGGTTAAAATTTAATATTCTTTTGATAAATGTGATGATGGTTGCCATAGCAACAGCATTTGTAGGGGTTATCAGTTTTGTCGGATTAATAGTTCCTCATTTTTTACGTATCATCAAGGGTTCAGATAATCGTTTTCTGATCCGCAACGGCGCCTTGCTTGGCGGTATTCTGCTTACACTTTCCGACCTCCTGGCACGGATGATTTTACGACCTGCGGAGTTGCCCATCGGTATCGTGACATCAATCATCGGAGTACCTGTGTTCATTATTTTATTGCGCAGAAAAAATTATTTCTTCTGATATGCTGACGGTAAAAAATATTACCTATAAAATTGGCAGCAAAATACTTCTTGAAGATGTATCGGTGAACTTTGAGCCAGGGAAAGTTAATATTATCATTGGACCTAATGGTGCAGGGAAATCCACGCTTATAAAAATTATTTGTAATCAGATCCGGCCTGAAGAACCCGGATCAGTTTATTATGGGGATAAAAATATAGTTTCAACTTCAATAGCAGAATTAGCCCGTATTCGCTCG
>Ga0181533_1000239_pt1 | contig 72501 bp, 62 predicted proteins | sample PEATcosm2014_Bin_45_FD_119772 | JGI IMG/M metagenome (GOLD analysis project Ga0181533, IMG submission 119772) | Peatland microbial communities from MTU Mesocosm Facility, Houghton, MI, USA - PEATcosm2014_Bin11_60_metaG | ecosystem: Environmental > Terrestrial > Soil > Wetlands > Peat | place... | reverse complement strand
GACGAGCACCTCTGCCCCGCTGCGCCGCAGCACGTCCGCGACGGCCACGGGCGGGGCGGGCGACTCGTCGATTGCCTTGCGGTAGTACATGCCCAGCCCGTCGAGTGTCGGGCCGCGCTCGACTGTTACGCCGAGAGCGGGGACGTCGGAGAACCGGATCGTGTTGTTGTTGGAGGCGAAAATTGCCTTCGAGAGGTCGAGGCCTACCTTTGCCGCGTCGACGTCGAAGGCGGCCACGAACTCGGTGTCGCCGACGTGGTAGCCACCGAGCGAAACGTGCATGAGGCCAGGAACCCGGTCCTCCGAGTCGGCGTCGCGGTAGTACTCAACTCCTTGCAAAAGGGAGCTGGCACAGTTGCCCACTCCCGCGATGGCGACCTTGATCTTGCGTTCCGTATGACTCATGACTTACTCCTTTCAGTGGCTGCCTTCTTGAACACCGGACGCGCGTGGGCAACTGACGCGTTCGAGAAGGCAGACGGGTTTTCCATGGCTTGGGTCGGGCGCACCTGAAGCTTCTCGGGCACCGGTGAGGAGACCTGAGCCGCCTGCTCGGCGGCTATGAGACGGTCGATCCAGCTCAGATCGTGTTCGGTCGCTTCCTTGTCGTGGTCGACGAGGGAACGCTGGTAGCGGTCGAGCGGCCGCCAGGGTGACTCGACTGCCCGACGTGTGCCCTCTCGAGCCTCCAGGAGCTGAGCACGGCGGCGCTGCAGGAGCAAGAGCCGGGCCTCCGGGCTCAGATAACGCGCGAAGGCCCAGCGCAGGGCGAAGCCGCGGCCACCTTCAGGCTTGGGCTCTTCGCTCTCGAGCAAGCGGTGGAACAACTCGTCGCCCTGGGCGGTGAGCTCGTACACGCGACGGCCTCGGGTGCCTGTACCCGACCGGGTCGCGGCCGCGCGGCGAGAGGCGAGGCGTGCCCTGAACGCCGCCCGCTCGCCCGCGATGGAGCCGGCAGAGGTGAACGTGGCCGGCGACGGCGCCTCCGGCGAGCCGCGGCCGGGGGCGACTTCATGGACGGCGCCTGCAGCCTGGAGGCGGGCCAGAGCCGGATAGAGCGAACCGAAGGAAAGGCTCGAGAGAAGGCCGAAGTCCCCGCGCAGGCGTTTGCGCAGGTCGTAGCCGTGCATGGGGTGCTCCTTCAAGAGCCCCAAGATCGCCAACTCGAGCACGGACACTACTGTATCACACCGACATATCACTTCGATATGTCGGTTGACACTTGGCGTGGGAGCTGGTGGTGTTAAAACCCATTCGCGTAGGCGCTGCTATGTTCGTCGTTGGACGGTCTAATCGACCGTTGGTACGGTTCGCGAACACCTACGACGTTCTTCGGCGGGTCCAATCCAAAGGGGTGACATGGAGCGCGAGGTCGGCGCTACAGGGACGTCCGACCCTGAGGTCGCGGAACCGGGTGAGCGGAAACGCTCTCCTGGTGAGGATCAGACGGCTCTGGTCCTCGAGCATGCGACCAAGTCCTTCGGCGCAGTGCATGCGCTGGTCGACGGCGACATCACGCTCCAGTGGGGTGAGACCCACGGACTTGTCGGCGAGAACGGGGCCGGCAAGTCGACGCTGGTCAAGATCCTTGCCGGTGTCCACCAGCCCGAGAGCGGCCGGCTCTTCGTCAACGGCCGGGAGGTGACGCTGGACGGCCCCGGCGCCTCTCGGGCCGCTGGGATTGCCGTCATCCACCAGGAAGCGTCGGTCTTTCCAGACCTCAGCGTGGCCGAGAACGTCTTCATCGGTCGCGAACCGCTGCGTAGTGGGCGCCGCATCGACTTCAAGACGATGCACGAGGAGATTGCCGTCATCGTCGACCGTCTCGGCGTCCGTCTGGACTCCCGTCGGATCGCGAAAGGGCTGTCGGTCGCCGACCAACAAATCATGGAGATCGCGAAAGCGCTTTCGCTCAACGCTTCCATCATCGTGATGGACGAGCCGACTTCATCACTGTCCGCGCACGAGGTCAACCGGCTGTTCGAGATGATCGAACTGCTCCGCTGTGACGGCGCCGCGGTGCTGTTCATCTCCCACCGTCTCCAGGAAGTCTTCGAGATCTGCCAGCGGGTGACGGTGATGCGCGACGGTCGCCACGTCTTCACCCGGCCGCTCGCCGGGCTGGTCGCAGACGACCTCGTCCAGGCGATGGTGGGGCGCGAGGTCGTCGACCGGGCTGCTGGGGGTGGCCAGCAGATGGGCGATGTGGTCCTCGATGTCGAGCACCTGAGCCGGGAGGGAGTCTTCACCGACGTGTCCTTCACCGTGCGCGCGGGTGAGATCGTCGTGCTGGCCGGCCTGGTCGGCTCTGGCCGGAGCGAGGTGGCGCGGGCCATCTTCGGGATCGACCAGCGCGATGCCGGGAGCGTGTCGATCAACGGAAGACCGTTGCGAGCGGGGTCGCCGACCGATGCGATCGCCGCCGGCGTCGGCTACGTCCCCGAGGACCGACGCCAGCAGGGTCTCGTTATGGCGATGGCGATCGACCGCAACATCGCCCTTGCCTCCTACGACCACCTGAAACGTAAAGGGCTCATCTGGGGCGCCCTCGAGCGGAGCTTCGCCTCTGACTGGGCAAGCCGGCTCCGCCTCAAGTACGGCCGGCTGAGCGGCAATGCCTCCACCCTTTCCGGGGGGAACCAGCAGAAGCTCGTCCTCGCGAAATGGCTCGGACGGAACCCATCGCTGCTCATCGTCGATGAACCGACCCGGGGCATCGACGTGGCGACGAAGGCCGAGGTCCATCGCCTCTTAGAGGCGCTCGCGGCCGAGCAGGGGGTCGCGGTGCTGATGATCTCGTCGGAGCTCCCCGAGGTCCTGCGGATGGGTAACCGGACCCTGGTCATGCGGGAAGGGCGGCTCGTTGCCGAATTCTCCCACAGTGAGGTTTCCGAGGAGCGCATCGTGGGGGCAGCCACGGGGCAGACGGAGCCCGCCGACAACCTCGCCAAGACCGACGCCATGGGACATGGCACACCATGAGTCCACGCCTGCCCGACGGCGCCGCCCGCTGCTGGTGGCCGAGATGACGAACCCGGACGGAGCCCTGGTACAGGCCACCGAAAGCCCGCAGCGGCTGGTCGACATGGTCTTTCGTCTCCGGGAGTACGGGATCATCGTCGTCCTGATCCTCTTCATCGCCGTGACCACGGGCATTCAGCCCCGGTTCCTGGGACAGCAGAACATCAAGTTCATCCTGCTCAACGCGACGATCTATGCCTTGCTGGCACTCGGCGAGACGATGGTGGTGGTCAGCCGACAGATGGACCTCTCTGTCGGATCGGTGTTGGGTCTCTCTGCCTACGTCTCTTCCAATCTCTTCGGGCAGGTGCACGGAATTCCCATCCCGGTAGTCTTTCTCGCCGGCCTCGGGGTCGGCCTCGTATGCGGAGTGTTTAACGGCGCCGTCACGGCCTTTGCCCGTGTGCCGGGCCTGGTCGTCACCCTGGCCACTCTCTACATCATTCGAGGTATCGACATCTCGATCATCGGTGGCGGCGAGGTGGTCGCCAGCTCGCTGCCTGCCCACTTCTCTGCGATCGGCTCCGACTCGGTGGTCGGCATTCCATACGTCAGCATGGTCGTGGTGGTCGTCATCGCGGCCGGCACGTACTTCCTCCGTTCGTTCCGGCCGGGACGCGAGCTCTACGCGATCGGATCGAATCCGGACGCAGCCCGCCTGGTCGGAATCCCGATCGCGCGGCGCGTCTTCACCGCCTACATGGCCAGCGGCGCCATCGCCGGCGTCGCTGGGGTCATCTGGGCCTCCTATTACGGGACGGTCGATTCCACAGCGGGCACCGGGTACGAGTTGACGGTCGTCACAGCGGTCGTGGTGGGCGGCGTCGCAATTTTCGGCGGTAGCGGAAGCGCGGCCGGCGCTGCGTTCGGCGCTCTGCTCCTTTCCACCATCGCCACTGCCCTCTACGCTCTCGGCGTGTCGCCGTTCTGGGACCCGGCCTTTGACGGTCTTCTCCTCGTTCTGGCCATCACGCTGGACCGGGGGATCGCCCTCCGGCTTGCCGAGGTTATGAGGAAGCGGACGTTCCGCCATGAACCCTGAGCCCGTGGCCACCACCGGGGTCTCGGCAGTGGCGCCGCCTCTCTCTGGTGGAGAGCCGCCAGCGCCGTCACCCACCTCCGGCGCCGGTGAACCCCAGTCCGGCGGCACCGGGCTCGCCCACTTCTCGCGCCTCGGGGTCCTGGCGCGTTGGGAGATCGCCCTGTTTGCGACGTTCGTTGTCGTCTTCATTGTCGGGCGGGTGCTGTCGCCTCAGTTCCTCACGAACTACAACTTTTTCAACATGGGGCTCTCCAACGGAGAGCTGGCGATCATGGCGCTGCCCATGACGCTGATCGTCGTTACCGGCGAGATCGACCTCTCGGTCTCGTCGACCCTGGGCCTCGCGAGCAGCTTGCTCGGACTCCTCTGGATGCACGGCTGGCCGATGCCCGCGATCATCGTCGTGGTCCTGGTCTGCGGCGCGTTCCTGGGAGCTTTCAACGCCTTTCTTGTCACGCGCGTCGGCCTGCCGTCGATCGCCGTGACCATCGGCACCATGCTGCTCTACGCGGGCATCGCCGAGATCCTCCTCGGCTCGAACATCGTTTCGAACTTCCCCGCCGCCTACACCAACCTCGGGGTATACGGTGTGCCCGGCATCGGCTTGTCCTACTCGACGGTGATCTTCTTCGGTCTGGCGATCATCTTCGGCGTCGTCCTCCACTTCACCCCCTTCGGTCGGTCGCTCTTTGCCATGGGGGCCAATCAAGAGGCGGCCATCTTCTCGGGGATCCGGGTCAAGCGCGCCAAGACCATCCTCTACATCGTCTCGGGCATCGTCTGCTCAGGCGCCGGGATCCTTTACACCTTCCGGCTTTCCACCGCCGAGTACGACAACGGGACAGGACTGGTCCTTTCCGTAGTTGCCATCGTCCTGTTGGGAGGCGTTTCGATCTTCGGCGGCAAGGGCTCCATGGTCGGCGTGGTGTTTGCCGTGCTCATCTACTCGGGCCTGCTGGATGCGCTGCTGCTGACGGGCTTTCCCCAGCAGGCGAGTGGCATCGTCATAGGCGGGCTGCTGCTCCTCAGCGTACTGGTGCCAAGCCTGCCCGAGTTCCGCTCACGCCTGCGAGCCCGCCTGCAGCGGCGAACACCCCCGGCGGGCATTGCTCACAGCGATTCATCTGTCGACCAACCGCGGGCAACGGAGAACAGCGACAGCAAAGCCGGTCAGGGAAGCCCCCGTAGCTGAACATGTTAGGGGCCCATTGCGGACGACTTGATGCAAATGTAGAGTTCGTTACGGTTGTACGATTTTTATGCAACTAAATCTGACCGACTGTCGTCGGTCCTAATTGGAAATGGAGGATTCAGTTGATGAAAGACTCCACTAAGAGCAGCCGTTTGCGGGTCTCGCTTCTTTGTGCGCTAACGGTGGGGCTTGCTGTAGCCAGCCTGGTTGCGGTGTCCGGCATCGCGACAGCAGCCTCGCCCAGGGCGACTAGGCCTCTGGAGAAGGGCCTCAAGGTATTTGTGATCCCCAAGAACCTCGGCAACTCGTACTTCACTACGGCCGACAGCGTCAAGACCCAGGGAGCCCTCTACGCTTTGAAGCGATTGGGCGAGGTCGGCACCGAGACCAGTGGGACCGCTGCGACACCCAGCTCTCAGATCCCCGCCATCGAGGGGGCGATCACCAAGGGCGCCAACATACTGATCGTTTCGGCCACCGACCCGTCCGCGCTCTGCCCAACGCTCAAGGGAGCGATGGCTAGAGGGGTCACGGTCGTCACCTACGACTCTGACGCTCCCGCGTGCCGCGACCTGTTTGTCGATCAGGCGAACGCGCAGGGCATCGGCGACATCGAGGTCGACATCATCGCCAAGGAGATGGGCGACGCGGGTCAGCTCGCCGTCGTCTCGGCAGCTCCGACGGCGACTAACCAGAACGCCTGGATCGTCTACATGAAGCAAGAGCTGAAGAAGTACCCCAAGATCAAGCTCGTCAAGATCGTCTACGGCATGGATGACACGGCCACGTCGACGACGGTCACCGAGGGCCTGCTCACGGCCTACCCGAACCTCAAGGGAATCATCTCGCCGACCAGCGTCGGGCTCCCCGCAGTGGCGGCGGTGCTGGACACGGCCAAGTACCGGGGCGTTGTCCAGGTCACTGGCTTGGCCACACCCCTGGCGATGAAGAAGTACGTCCTGGACGGGACTTGCCCGGAGTTCGCCCTTTGGAACCCGGCCGACCTCGGCTACCTCGCCGCATACGCGGCGGTGAATTACGCCTCTGGAGCCATCAGCAACGCCCCCGGCCAGAGCTTTGTCGGCGGCAAGCTGGGGAAGTACACGGTTGGCGCTAAGGACACGATCCTTCTCGGATTGCCGTTCGTTTTCAACAAGTCGAACATCAGTCAGTTCCACTTCTAGAGGAGTTCCCCGAAGGGCGCAGGCTCTGGCCTGCGCCCTTCGCCTCCCCGGAGCTATTTTTCTTCCCGTGCAACGGATCTGTTTCCACCTCCGGGTGAGCCCGGACCGCCTCGCTGAGTACGAGGATCGGCACGGCTTGGTGTGGCCGGAGATGCGCGAGGCACTTCGGGCCGCAGGCTGGCACAATTACTCGCTCTTTCTTGACGCAACCGGGCTCCTCACGGGCTATTTCGAGTGCGAGGACCTGGGACAGGCTCAGCAGGCGATGGAGGCGGCCCCGGTGAACGCACGCTGGCAGGCCGAGATGGCCCAGTACTTCGTTGGGCTGGGAGGCGAACCTCCCGACCGTGGCATCGTGCCCATCCCGGAGATCTTCCACCTTGACTGACAGCTGCCCAGCGCTGGACGCCTCCGCCCACTACGAGAAAAGAAGATGAGGAAATGACCAACCTATCTGCGGTTCGAGAAGCTCTGCGCCGGCAGCGGATCGAGACTCCCTCTTGGGCCTATGGCAACTCCGGCACCCGGTTCAAGGTGTTCCCCCAACCGGGGGTGGCACGCAACCCCTATGAGAAGATCGAGGACGCCGCCCAGGTCAACCGCTTCACCGGCGTCGCTCCGTCGGTGGCCCTGCACATCCCCTGGGACCGCGTCGACGACTACGGGGGCCTGGCCAAGCATGCCCAGAGCGTCGGGATCGAGATCGGAGCCATCAACCCCAACGTCTTCCAGGAGCTCGATTACAAGCTCGGCAGCGTCTGCAACCCGGACCCGGCCGTTCGCAAGCACGCCATCGGGCACCTGCTCGAGTGTGTCGAGGTGGCACAGGCGACCGGCTCGACGATCCTCAGCTTGTGGTTCGCCGACGGCACCAACTACCCCGGCCAGGACAGCATCACGAGGCGCCAGGACTGCATGGCGGAAGCACTGGCCGCCGTTTACGGGGCCCTCCCCGGGGGGATGAGGCTGCTGCTCGAGTACAAGTTCTTCGAGCCTGCCTTCTACAGCACCGACGTGCCCGACTGGGGCACGTCGTTCGCCCACTGCATCCGGCTCGGCGAGCGGGCGCAGGTGCTGGTCGACACCGGGCACCACGCTCCCGGCACCAACATCGAGTTCATCGTGGCGGTGCTGCTGCGCGCCGGCAAGCTGGGCGGCTTCCACTTCAACAGTCGCTTCTACGCCGACGACGACCTCATGGTGGGTGCTGCGGACCCGTTCCAGCTCTTCCGGATCATGAACGAGATCGTCGCCGCCTCGGCTTTGGAGGCGGACAGCGGGGTGGCTTTCATGCTCGACCAGTGCCACAACCTCGAATCGAAGATCCCGGGCGAGATCCGCTCGGTGATGAACGTGCAGGAGGCGACCGCCAAGGCGCTGCTCGTCGACCGGGACGCGCTCCGGGAAGCTCAGGAGGCCGGTGACGTGCTGGGTGGGCACGGCGTCTTGATGGACGCCTACAACACCGACGTGCGTCCGCTGCTGACCGAGTTGCGCGAGTCCATGGGTCTGGATCCCGATCCTCTCGCTGCCTACGCCCGGTCCGGCTACGCCGAGCGGATCATTCAGCTCAGGGCCGAGGGTGCCCAGGCGGGATGGGGCACCTGAGAAAGGAGGATGGTGACCAGTCCTGACGTCCAGGCAGTGCTCTACGGTTCCCATCGGGCCGAGAACATCGCCGAAGTCGCTGTCTTCTTCGCGAGCGAGCGCGGCTCGCGCTCGACCGGCAACGTGCTCAACGTCGACGGTGGCGTGACTGCCGCCAGTATGCGCTAGATGTCACCAACAACCCACCACGTCGCGGTTGATCTCGGGGCTTCAGGCGGCCGAATGGTTCTCGGCGTGGTGCGGGACCAGGAACTCCATGTGGAGGAGCTGGCGCGGTTCTGGAATGGGCCCGTAACCATCGGCGGCATGTTGCACTGGGACGCTCTGGCGCTTTACCGCGCCATCCTTGACGGTCTGCGAAGGGCTGGGAGGTACGCCGACAGGCTCGACTCGGTCGGCATCGACAGCTGGGGTGTCGACTTCGGACTCCTCGATCGCGACGGAAGACTCCTCGGCAACCCAGTCCACTACCGGGACCGTCGCACCGACGGCGTCATCGACCTCGTCCTGAAACAGATCCCCGCGGCCGACCTCTACCGGCGCACCGGCATCCAGCTGCTGCCGTTCAACACGTTGTACCAGCTCGTCGCGGCTGCAGGCACGGCCCAACTCGAGGCAGCCACGACACTGCTCCTGATGCCCGACCTCTTCGGGTACTGGCTTACCGGCCGGGTCGGTGCCGAGGTGACGAACGCCTCGACGACTCAGCTCCTGTCCATCGTGACTGGAGACTGGGACACCGAGCTGATGGTCGAGCTCGGCATTCGCCGGGACCTCTTCCCGGTCCTCCGCCATCCCGGTGACCCGGCTGGCGACCTCCTCCCCGGGGTGCTGAGCGAGACCGAGCTTGCCGGCCCGGTCTGGCTCACAACGGTGGGCTCGCACGACACGGCGTCCGCCGTCGTCGCCGTCCCCGCCAGCTCCCGGCGCTTCGCCTTCATCGCCTCGGGAACGTGGTCGCTGGTGGGCCTTGAGCTGGAGCAACCCGTGCTCACCGAAGCAAGCCGCCGCGCCAACTTCACCAACGAGCGCGGGGTCGATGGCACGGTCCGCTTCCTGCGCAACGTCATGGGCCTCTGGATCCTGCAGGAGTGCATCGGGGCCTTTGGGCGCACTGGCGAGCCCGCCGAGCTCGAGGGGCTGATCGCGGAGGCGGCCCGGCTGCCCGGACTGCGGTCGCTCATCGACGTCGACGATCTCGTGTTCCTGCCGCCTGGCGACATGCCCCGCCGGGTCGCCAACGCCTGCGCCCAGGCTGGCGAGCCGCTGCCGGAGACGCCGGCCGCGCTCGTCCGCTGCATCCTCGACAGCCTGGCCCTCGCCCACCGGCGCACGATCGATGAAGCGCGCGCTCTGACTGGACGGGACATCGACGTGGTGCACCTGGTCGGCGGAGGTGTTCACAATCACTTGCTCTGCCAGCTCACCGCCGACGCCCTGGGCCTGCCGGTCATCGCCGGCCCGGCGGAGGCGACCACCCTGGGGAGCTTGCTGGTGCAAGCTCGGGCCCATGGTTCCCTTGCGGGCGGGCTGACCGAGATGCGAGCGGTCGTACGTGCCAGTACCGACTGCGCCATCTACCAGCCGTCGGGCCGGGAGGACAGCTGGCGCCATGCGGAGGCCCGAATTGTCTCGCGATCGGCTGCTGAGTAGCGCCATGCAACAGCGACCTCGGCCATGACCGGCCCGGTGCCTGGCGGAGAGTTCCCCGATCCTCTCGCGCCGCTGCGCGGACTCCCCGCGCTCGCGTTCGAGGGACTCTCTGAGATCCCCCCGCCACCGGCCGGCGTGACCGAGAACGCGCTCGCCCAGGTTGGGGCGAAGAAGGATGGGCCCGCGCGGAGCGCGCACCCGAGGGTCAACACTCACGTTCACCTGCCGCCCAACTTCTCGGCGTTCGAGACCGTCGAGAAGGCGGTCGACTTGGCTGCCGACGCAGGGCTGCAGGTTCTGGGCTCGAGCAATTACTACGATTTCGCCGTCTACGCACGGTTCGCACAGTCGGCGCGCTCGCGTGGCGTCTTCCCTCTTTTCGGAGTGGAGATCATCAGTCTGGTCGCAGAGCTGAAGACCGCCGGCATCAAGGTCAACGATCCCGACAATCCGGGACGCATGTACCTGTGCGGCAAGGGCATCACGCGCTTTGCTCCGATGCCCGCCGAGGCGGAGCGGCTTATGCAGCGGATCCGCGACGCCGACCTCACCCGCATAGACGTGATGATCAAGAGGATGACCGCGCTGATGCAGGACAACGGCGTTGTCACAGCTGTCAGCGCCGCGTCGGTCCAGTCGACGCTGGCGCGCCGCTACGCGGTTCCGCCCAGCACGGTGTACCTGCAAGAGCGCCACGTCGCCCAGGCGTTCCAGGAGGCGCTGTTCGCCCAGCTCGGGGCGCGAGAGCGAACCGGCATGCTGCGACGAGTGCTGGGCGTGGAGTGCGCGGAGCCCGACGACCCGGTGACGGTGCAGAACCAGATCCGCTCGCAGTTGATGAAGGCGGGCAAGCCCGCTTACGTCGAGGAGTCCGTCCTCGACGCCGACATGGCCTATGCGCTGGTGCTCGCCCTTGGTGGTGTGCCGTGCTATCCCATCCTGGCCGACGGAGCCTCACCCGTGTGCCAGTTCGAGGAGTCGGTCGATGATCTGGTGGACGCGCTGGTGACACGAGGGATCTGGTGTGCCGAGATCATCCCAGGCCGTAACGCCCCCACGACAGTGGATCGCTACGCGACCAAACTGCGTGGCGCCGGGATCATCGTGCTAGGGGGCACCGAGCACAACACGCTCGAGCTGGCGCCGATAACGCCGGAATGCAAGGGCCGCGTGCCGGTTTCCGCGCGCGTGGCGGAGCTGTTCTGGGAGGGAGCGTGCGTGGTGGCGGCGCACCAGTACCTGTCGGCGCGCGAGCAAACGGGCTACGTGGACGCAGGGGGTAACCCCAACCCGGGCTTCGCAACGCACGATCGGCGTATCGGTGCCCTGGCACGACTGGGTTCGATGGTCATCGAGGCGTTCCGCCGACCAGACGGGGATAGGAGCGTGGCAATGGAACCAACGAAGACGACAAGAGCAGCAGGGACCACCCAGCAGTGAATTCCTCCACACGGCCATGGCCGTTGTTCGATGACACAGCGAGCCCGCTCGAGCACCTCCTCGACCTGTCCCACTACTACGGCTCGAACCCGCAGTTCGTGCTGGCCGGCGGGGGCAACACGTCGGTGAAGTTGGGTGACCGTCTGCTTGTCAAGGCCAGCGGCTACGCGCTCGCAACGATCGGCCCGGAGGGGATCGTCGAGCTGGATCGAGTGGCGCTGCAGACGCTTCTGGAAAGCACGCTCAGCACCGAGCGCAAACAGCGAGAGGAGCAGTTCAAAGCGGCGGTGCTCGCGGCCCGCGTCGAACCGGAAAAGGGGAAGCGTCCCTCGGTTGAGGCGGTGCTGCACCACCTGATTCCCGGCCGCTTCGTCGTGCACACGCACCCGAGGCTGGTCAACGCCTTCAGCTGCTCGCGCGACGGCGGTGCGATCCTCGAGCGTGAACTAGGTGACCAGGTGCTGTGGATCGGCCCCATCGATCCCGGCTTCCTGCTTGCCAAGACCCTGGAGCGCGCCCTTGGCGATTACCAGGCCAGGACGGGCCGGGAGGGCCCGCGCGCCATAATCATGTGCAACCACGGCCTGGTTGTCAGCGGCGAGACCCCTGACGAGATCCGGGACCACACCGACTGGTTGTTCCAGGAGCTGGAGCGCATGCTTGAACCGACCAGGTTCGTCGAGCCTTTCGGCGTGGTGGCCACGGTAGACGTGAGCAGATCACGCGAGCTGATCAACACGATCGCTCCGGCGCTACGCGCGCTGCTGAGCTTGGGCGAGGCCCTCAAGGTCGTCACGCTGGACGACTCACCCTCGACCATGCGCCTGGCCGGCGGCAGCGACGGAGAAGCCTTGACGGCTCTGGGCCCGCTCTGCCCGGACCAGATCGTCTACTGCAAGTCCTTCCCGTTGTGGTTTGAGGACGCGGCCGGCAGTGACCCGGTGGAGCGCCTGACCCACGCCGTCGGGGAGTATCGGCGCCAGCATCAGACACTGCCCAACGTGGTGCTGGTCAAAGGACTCGGACTGTTCGCCGCTGGTGACACATGGTCGGCTGCCGACGCGGTACGCCAGGTCTACAAGGACGCGATCGACGTCATGGCGGGCGCCGTAGGACTGGGCGGGGTCGAGTGCCTTGACGACGGGCTGCGACAGTTCATCGAGGACTGGGAGGTCGAGTCCTACCGACGGGAAGTGGCGTCCTCCGGCCACCATGCCGGACGCGCCGCGGGCAAGGTAGCACTTGTGACCGGCGCGGCCCAGGGGTTTGGTCTGGAAATAGCGCGGGACCTTGCTGCTGAGGGTGCCCACGTAGCGATGGCCGACGTCAACGACGTGGGCGTTCAGGCGGCCGCCGAGGCCCTGTCGGAGGAGTGGGGCGAGGGGCGCGCGATCGGCCTGCCTGTTGACGTCGCCGACGCGGCGTCGGTCGACGAGCTGATCCACCAGGCCGTACGCGCCTACGGCGGTTTAGACCTGCTGGTCTCCAACGCCGGCGTGCTCAGGGCGGCCAGTGTCAAGACTCAGACCGAGAGCGACTTCGATCTGTCCACCGCGGTGAATTACAAGGGCTACTTCCTATGCGTGCAGAAGGCAGTGCCGGTGATGGCGATCCCGCGCCGCGTGCGTCCGAGCTACTGGAGCGACATCATCCAGATCAACTCGAAATCCGGCCTGGCCGGATCGGAGAAGAACTTTGCTTACGCGGGCAGCAAGTTCGGAGGAGTCGGCCTGACCCAATCCTTTGCCCTTGAGCTCGTTGCCGACGGGATCAAGGTGAACTCCATCTGCCCCGGCAACTTCTTGGACGGACCCTTGTGGTCGGACCCACAGACTGGGCTGTTCGTTCAGTACTTGAGCGCCGGGAAGGTCCCCGGCGCTCAGACACTGGAGGACGTGAAGAGGTACTACACGAGCAAGGTGCCGATGCAGCGCGGCTGCACGACGGCCGACGTAATGAAGGCCATCTACTATCTGACCGAACAGGAGTACGAGACCGGCCAGGCGCTCCCGGTCACCGGTGGCCAAGTGATGCTGCACTAGCCTCAATTGATGCCGCACGTAATTGTTGGATGGTCGCAGCGATCGCCTACGATCACATGCGCCCACGAAGACTACAGTCTCCCGTCGCACGACCACGATATATACACGGACACGATGACCCCAGACGAAGACGACGCTGCTCTCCCGGCCACCCAGTACGGCGTGCAGCTGGTCGGTCCCGGACAGCTCGTGCTCAACAGGAGCAAGAGAGTGCCGCAACCACGCGCCCGCCAGCTCGTGGCCAAGGTCGAGGCCGTCGGTCTGTGCTTTTCCGACCTCAAGCTGCTGAACCAGTTCTCGGCCCATCCTCGCAAAGGGGAGGTCGTGTCGGGCATCGCCCCGGAGGTGCTCGAAGAGATCCCGAGCTACGTGCCCGGCGAGCTGCCGACCGTGCCGGGACACGAGGTGTCGTGCCGGATTGTGGCGGTGGGCAGCGACGTCACCCGGCACAGGGTGGGCGAACGCTGCCTCGTGCAGACCGACTACCGCCAACTGCCCACCAAAGGCTCCAACGCCGCCTTCGGGTACAACTTCGAGGGTGGGCTCCAGGAGTACGTGCTGATGGACGAGCGCGTTGTCGTGGACACCGCCACCGGCACACGGTCGCTGATCGCCGTGTCCGAGGAGCCCAGCGCGTCGGCCGTGGCGTTGGTGGAGCCGTGGGCGTGCGTTGAGAACTCCTACTCCACAACAAACAGGCGCACTCTGGCCCCGGGTGGACGGCTGCTGGTGGTCGTCGATGACGGTCACGCCGTGACGGGCTTGGCAGAGGCGGCTCAGCCCAGTCAGCCACCGGCCTTCGTGACAATCGTCGCAGCGGCCGAGGTCGACTGTGCCTGGGCCGGTCCGGGCATCGAGGTGACACGCGCGAGCGACGTGCGCGACCTACCCGACGCGGCCTTCGACGACATTGTCTACTTCGGAGCGTCCAAACCGACGATCGATGTCCTCAACGACAAGCTCGCCGTGGGCGGGATCATCAATGTCGTCTTGGGGAGTGCCATGATCGGGACACCGGTGTCCGTGGGGGTCGGCCGGATTCACTACGAGGCGACGCGCTGGATCGGCACCGTCGGGTTCTCGGCCGCGGATTCCTACGGCCCGATCCCCCCTTCCGGGGAGCTACGACCAGGCGACACCCTGTTGGCCATCGGCGCAGCCGGACCGATGGGGCAGATGCACATCCTTCGCAGCCTGTCCGCGGGCGTGGAAGGTCTCACCGTGGTGGGCACCGACCTCGACGACGCACGGCTGCGTTCGTTGGCGGCCAAGGCCCAGCCGCTTGCGCAGGCCAATGGCGTGAGGCTGCGGCTGCTGAATACGAGCAGCGAGCCGTTGGTCGGCAGGTTCAGCTACCACTTGATCCTCGTCCCGATGCCGTCATTGGTCGCGGACGCAGTCGCCGGCAGCGAGGACCGCGGCCTGGTCAACATCTTCGCGGGGATCGCCGTGGCGACCCGCCAGGACATCGACCTGGACACCTACATCGCGCGGCGCTGCTACATGTTCGGATCCAGCGGTTCGGTCGTAAGCGACATGGAGGTGCTGCTGGGAAGGATGGCCGCCGGGCGTCTGGACACCAACCTTTCGGTTGATGCCATCTCCGGAATGGCAGGAGCAGCTGATGGGTTGGCGGCCCTGCGGGACAGGACAATGGCCGGCAAGATAGTGATCTATCCCTCCCTGCATGAGGTCGGCCTGCTGTCACTCGCCGAGCTCAGGGGCGACTTCCCGACCGTTGCGTCCAAGCTCGACGACGGGCATTGGTCGGTGGAGGCAGAAAGGGAGCTGTTGAAGGTGGCCGCTTCACGGCCACCCGCGCCCACGGACGGCCGGCGTGACTGAATACACCGGCAGCGGGCTGGCAAGGAGGCTCTGAGCACGTGGCAACGCCAGTCGAGATGCCCAAGCTGGGCAACACCGTAGAGCAGTGCCTGCTCGTAGCCTGGCACAAGCACAAGGGCGACACCGTTTGCTCGGGGGACGTTCTGGCCGAGATGGAGACGGACAAAGCCACTTTTGACCTCACCGCGCCCACGGACGGGATCGTGCTCGAGCTGTTCTTCGACGACGGCGCGATGGTCCCGGTGTTCACGAACGTGTGCGTAATCGGCGAGGCTGGGGAGGCGGTCGAGGGCTATCGGCCCCAGGTGCCGGCCCCATCCACCACAGCTGGGACGGCAGCGACCGCGAGCAGCGGTAATGCTCTGCCAGCCGCGGCGCAGACGGGCACGGCGCCCATGGCGATGCCACCGGCGCCCGACGGTAAGGCCGACGGGACGAGCGCCATCCCGCGATCGAACGGAGCGGGGCCCACGGCCCAGCCCGCAGTGCCGGCGGCAAACATCCCGGTGCCCGTCGGGCGCATGAGCCCGCGGGCGCGGCGGTTTGCAGCCGAACACGGCTTCCAACCGCCCGCGGTGACCGGCAGCGGGCCCGGCGGGCGCATCCTGGAAAGGGACCTTCGCGCTCAGTTGCTCTCCTCGCCGTCGGTCACCCGCGCCGCCCGCAGCCTGATCGACAGCGGCTACGAGCTCAGGGGTGCGGGCTCGGGACTGGGTGGCATGATCCGCGCAAGCGATCTCGTGCCTCCACCGGTCCGATTCTCCGGCATGCGCGAGAGGATCGCCCAGCGGATGCGGGAGTCGCTGGCGCGCACCGCGCAGTACACGCTGCACGGCTCGGCCGATGCCACCGCGTTGCTAGCGCTGCGCCGCGAGATCAAGGCCTCGCCCGGCGCCCCGGACATCTCGATCAACGACCTCGTAGCGTTCTGCGCGATCCAGGCCGTGCGCGAGGTTCCGGCGGTCAACGCGGAGCTGATTGAGGGCCGGCTGTATCAGCGTGCGCACATCAACCTGGGCTTCGCCTGCGACACGCCGCGAGGACTGGTCGTCCCTGTGGTAAGGCGTAGCGAGGAGCTCAGCGTCGCAGAGCTGTCGGGCCGGATGAACGCACTGGCCACGCAGGCGGTCGAGGGAACGCTGGGGGCCGATGACATGGTGGATGCCACCTTCACAGTGAGCAATCTCGGCGGGCTCGGGGTCGAGTGTTTCACGCCCGTGATCAACCCGCCCCAGGTCGCCATCCTCGGCGTGGATGCCATCACCCTGAGGCCCGTGCGCAAGCCCGATGGCGGAGTCGAGTTCATCGACGTCATCGGCCTCTCGGCCACCTTCGACCACCAGGTGATCGACGGAGCGCCCGGAGCGAGGTTCCTCAACGTCGTCAAGCAGAAGATTGCGAGCGTGAAGTCACTGTGTTCGATCTGATCGTCATCGGCGCCGGACCGGGCGGGTATGAGGCCGCCGCACACGCGGGCAGTCTCGGTAAGCGCGTGGCCGTTTTCGAGAAGGCTGAGCTGGGAGGCACCTGCCTGAACGTCGGGTGTATCCCGGCAAAGACCTTCCTGCGCTCCTCCCGACTGTTCCGCGAGTGCCGGGAGGCGGCTGCCTTCGGCATAATCGTCGACGCGCCCAGCTTCAATCTGCCAGCGCTGGTGACGCGCAAGGACAACGTCGTCGCCACACTGAGGCGTGGAGTGTCGGCGTTACTGCGTGATACGAGCGTGGAGGTGTTCCACGGAGCCGGCCGTCTGGTCGGCCGCAACGCGGTCGAGGTCGCTGGTGAGCGTTACGAGGCAACGAACATCCTCATCGCCTCGGGCTCACGGCCCGCGGTCCCGCCGATCCCCGGCATCGACGGCGAGCGCGTTCTCGACTCGACCTCGGCATTCGAGCTCACGGCAGTGCCGGAGCGGATCGCGATCGTCGGCGGTGGCTACATCGGTCTCGAGTTCGCCTCCTTCTTCCACGAGATCGGCACCGATGTCACTGTGTACGAGGCGTTGCCGAGGATCGCCTCCGGCTGCGACGGTGACATCGCCGACGAGCTGCTCAAGATCCTGCGCCGTGGCGGCATCGAGATTCACCTCTCCTGTGTGGTCCTGGGCATCGAAGGCGACAAGTTGCACTACCAGGATGCACCCGGCGAACAATACAGCGACTCGGCGACATACATCCTCAACGCCACCGGACGTACCCCCGTCGTCACCGACCTCGGGTTGGAAGAGGCGGGCGTCGACGTGTCCGCTCGGGGCATCCGCGTGGATGACCAGGGCCGCACCAACGTGCCCAACATCTGGGCCTGCGGCGACGTGACCGGGCGACACATGCTCGCCCACGTGGCGGTCCGCGAGGGGATAGTCGCCGTCAACTCGATGTTCGGCCGGCCCGATCGCATGCGTTACGACGCAATACCGGCGGTGATCTACTCCCATCCCGAGGTCGCGATGGTGGGCAAGACCGAGGAGGAGCTCAAGGCGGCAGCCATCGACTACCGCAAGGCAGTGGTGCCCATGGCCCTCGCCGGCCGTTTCCTCGTCGAGCACGTGAGAGAGACCGGACTCGTCAAGGTGCTCGCAGGTGCGAGGAACGGCGAGATCCTCGGCGTGCACGCCATCGGTGACCTCTCGAGCGAGTTCATCGTCGCCGCCGGAGCGATGATCGAGGCCGAGATGACGCTGGCGCAGGCCGGCGAGATCATCTTCCCGCACCCGACCGTGGCCGAGGCGCTGCGCGCAGCGATCCTCAAGGCTCAGTGACAGTGGTCTAGGAGAGAGTAGATGCCCAAGTCCATACCGGTTGTCCCCGACGAGGTGTTCCGTCCGGGTGCAATTCACTTCAATGACATCCCGGTCAACGCCTACAACCGGTCAATTGCAGAGGAGTCTGCCAAGTACACGCCCGATGACCTGGTGCACATCTGGCGCAACATGTGCGCGATCCGCGAGTTCGAGACGATCCTCAACGAGATCAAGATCAAGGGCGCATACAAGGGGGTCACCTACAACCACGCCGGGCCCGCGCACCTCTCGATCGGGCAGGAGGCGGCGGCGGTGGGTATGGCCTACTCGCTGACCCCGCAGGACCACATCTTCGGCTCGCACCGCAGCCACGGCGAGATCCTCGCCAAGGGGCTGTCGTCCATCCGCCAGTTCGGCGACGACGACCTTGAGCACGTGATGCATTCCTACCGCGACGGCGCGGTCCTGGCCCCGGTCGAGAAGGTGTACAGCGTCCCCATCGGCGAGCTCGCTGAGCGCTTCTTCGTGTACGGCGCCTACACAGAGATGTTCGCGCGTGAGGCCGGCTTCAACCGCGGTCTGGGCGGCTCGATGCACGCGTTCTTCACCGCTTTTGGGATCTACCCCAACAACGCCATCGTCGGCGGCTCGGGCTCGATCGCTCCCGGCGCGGCCCTGTTCAAGCGCATCAATCGCCGGCCCGGAATCGTGGTGGCCAACATCGGTGACGGCTCCTTCAGCTGTGGGCCGGTGTGGGAAGGAGTCACATTCGCGGCCATGGACCAGTACCGCAAGCTGTGGGACCCATCAATCGGCGGCGGGCTACCGATCGTCTTCAACTGTATGAACAACTTCTACGGCATGGGCGGCCAGCCTGAGGGCGAGACGACGGGCATGCAGTCCATTGCCCGCTTCGGCGCCGGGGTCAATCCCGAGCAGATGCACGCCGAGGAGGTCAACGGCTACAACCCGCTCGCGGTGATCGACGCCTTCGAGCGCGCCCGCGTCATCCTCTTGGAGGGACGGGGTCCAGTGCTGCTGGATACTCTCACCTACCGCTACAGCGGGCATTCGCCGTCGGACGCGTCGAGCTACCGCAGCCGCGAGGAGGTCGAGGAGTGGCAGGCCGCGGACTGTATCAGCAGCTTCCGTGCACACGTCCTGGATACCGGTGCGGTGAAGGAGTCGACACTGGACGAGGCGAGGACCGCCATCGAGGATCTGGTCTTCGACATGTTCCGCCTGGCAGTCGACGAACAAGATAGCCCGCGCATCGACATCAGCTCCGAGATGGTGGGCAGCGTCATGTTCTCCGCTGGACGCGTCGAGCGCTTCGACGAGCGCGAACCTGAGCTTCTGGGGGACGTGGCCGAGAACCCGCGGGTCAAGCAGATCGCCGGCAAGGTGCGCACCGCCGTGGTGGACGGCGAGCCGGTGCCCAAGCTGAAGCTGTACAACATTCGCGACGCCATCTTTGAGGCGTTGCTCCACCGCTTTGCCATCGACCCTACGATGGTCGCCTTCGGCGAGGAGAACCGCGACTGGGGTGGCGCGTTCGGCGTCTACCGCGGTCTCACCGAGGTGTTGCCCTATCACCGCTTGTTCAACTCGCCCATTTCGGAGGCCGCGATCGTTGGGGCGGCGGTCGGGTACGCGATGGAGGGAGGCCGCGCCGTCGCCGAGCTGATGTACGCCGACTTCATCGGCCGCGCAGGCGATGAGATCTTCAACCAGCTGTCGAAGTGGCAGGCCATGTCGGCCGGCGTCCTGTCGATGCCCGTCGTCCTGCGCATCTCGGTGGGCGACAAGTACGGGGCGCAGCACTCGCAGGACTGGACGGCGCTGCTGCACCACATACCAGGACTGAAGGTCGTGTACCCGGTCACGCCCTACGACGCCAAGGGGATGATGAACTCGGCGCTCATCGGCACCGATCCGGTGGTCTTTCTCGAGAGCCAGAAGCTGTACGACATGGGCGAGCTGTTCGAACCCGGAGGGGTTCCCGAGGGCTACTACGAGATCGAGCTGAGCGAGCCCTCGCTGAAGCGGCCCGGCAGCGACCTCACGATCGTGACGCTCGGGCCGGCGCTGTACACCGCGATCAAAGCGGCGGAGGAGCTGTCGGCGAGTTTCGGCCTTTCGGCAGAGGTGATAGACCTGCGCTCTGCTGTCCCTATCGACTATGAGCCGCTAGTGGAGTCGGTGCGCAGGACCGCCAAGGTCGTGCTCGTGTCCGAAGAGGTCGAGCGCGGGAGCGTCATGCAGACGGTCGCCGCGAACCTCACGCAGCTGTGCTTCGATGACCTCGACGCACCGCCGGCCATCGTCGGGGCACGGAACTGGATCACCCCCGCAGCTGAGCTCGATTCGATGTTCTTTCCCCAGCCGTCCTGGGTGCTCGACGCCATCCACGAGCTCTTGCTGCCACTGCCCGCTTACCAGCCGGTCACCAAGCGCACTAAGGGCGAACTGATGAGGCGCGCTCGCCTGGGGATCTAGGTTTAGAGCGCTGCTGAAAAAGGCGCTGTCGGCGCCCGCGGTCTTGGTCCCGTCCGCTTCCCGTCGAAGGAGAAAGCCCGCTCTCACGGTACGACGAGGATCGGGAAGCGCCCCCGGGCGAGCAGTTGTCGCGGGACCCCGCCGAGATGGAGGTGGGGGTGCGCCGAGCGTCCCACGACGATGAGATCCGCCTTGCAGGTCTCCGCCAGGAGCTCGAGCTCGGCTCCGATGTCACCGCTGCGGCAGGTGAAGTCGCCGCCGACGCGCGCCTGGAACAGCTCCCCGGTGACGAAGCGAGCGAGGTGCTCGTCGCTCTCCGCGTCGGCGACGAGCGGGATCGGCGCAAAGAACCCGCCGATGGCGGCCGCCCCGGGCATGTGGGCCACGAAGCAGGCATGAACGCATCCCTGCTCGCGCACGGCAAAACCCACGGCCATGGCGAAAGCGCGGTAGCTCGTCTCCGAACCGTCGATGCCGACGACGATGCTGCTTATGCCCATGCCCCTACTTTCGCGTGGCGGGCACCTTCGGTCCATCCGGGGCTCCTCCGAGCATCCCGGCGGGCGACGGCAGGGCGTCGTTAGCGTGACGGCTGTGCGCCAAGTGACCGTGGCGCATCCGTGCCTTCTGGGCGATCGACTCCTCGTCCACGTGGATGTACTTTTCGCCGCGGAGAGCCGAGGCAACCGCTGCGATCGCGCACATGACCACGGCGAAGGAGAGTATTAGGAGCAGCGCATCTTTGAACGGGGGACCGATGAGCTGGGGGAAGAACGCCCGCCCGGTGATGGCTGCCGCCTGACCCGGAGCGAGATGGCCGAGCACGGCCGGGCCGAGCAGGCTCTTCAGCGGGTTGTAGCCCAAGAAGGCAGCAAAGATGTAGCCGAGGGGCGGCACGTGGGCGAGCTTCGTAGCATCGACCGCCGGGACGCCGTGGGCGACTAGGCCGCTGAACATCGCCGAGGGCACCTTGTCGTTCAGCCCGAACACGAGCAGGGTGAAAAACAGCCCCATGGAGAGCGGCAGTCCGGTCTGGGCGAATGTCACCCGCATCCCCGAAGCCGCCCCGCGGTGGCGAGCGGGGACCGAGTTCATGATCGAGGCCGTGTTCGGCGAGGCGAAAAGGCCGCCACCAATTCCTGCGACGAACATCACCGAGGCGAAGGGCAAGTAGGAGAAGTTCGCCGGGAAGGTCATCATGACGGCGTACATGGCGGCTGTGAGGAGCATCCCGCCCGTGGCAAAGAGCCGGGCACCGTAGCGGTCGGACAACCTGCCTGAGATGGGCCCGGCGACGACGAAGCCGAGCATGAAGGGGAGCATGTAGATGCCGGCCCAGAGCGGGGTCCTGGCAAAACTGTACCCGTGCTGGGGGAGCCAGATGCCCTGGAACCAGATCATCAACATGAACTGCAGGCCGCCCCGTCCGACGCCCCCGAGGAAGTTCGCCGCGTTGCCGGCAGTGAAGGCCCGGATACGGAACAGGGACAGCCGGAACATGGGCTCGGCCACTTTCGTCTCGATGTAGGCAAAAGCGACGAGCAGGGCCAGGCCGCCGAAGATCATCTCGAGCACAAACGGGTCGCCCCAGCCGGTGAGGGAGTGGCCGTAAGGCTTGATGCCGTAGGTGACCCCGGTGAGGATCATGGCGAGGCCGGCGGCAAAAGAGAGGTTCCCGAGCCAGTCGAGCTTGGCCTTGATGCGGATGCCGATCTCCTTCAGCTTCACGTAGGCCCAGACGGTCCCGAAGGCACCTACCGGCACATTGGCGAGAAAGACCCAGCGCCAGCCCACCTGCGACAGCAGACCACCGACGAGGATGCCCAGGAAGGAGCCGACGATCCCGACGACCATGTTCATCCCGAGGGCGAAGCCGAGCTGCTCGGCGGGGAAGGCGTCAGTGATGATGGCCGCCGAGTTCGCCATCAAGAGCGCCCCGCCTACGGCCTGCACCATCCTCAAGATGACAAGTTCGAGGGCTCCTGCCGAGCCGGTGCTCCACACCGTCGACAGCAGGATCGCGGAGATGGTGAACCAGGCAAAGCCTAGGTTGTACATCCTCACCCGGCCGAACATGTCGCCGATGCGCCCCACGGTCACCACGACGGCGGCCGACACCAGCATGTAGCCCATCATGATCCAGAGCAGGTAGGGGAAGTTGGAGGACTGCAGAGGGTTCAGGTGGATGCCGCGGAAGATGACCGGCAGGGCAATGATGAGGCTCGTCCCGTTGAGCGTCGCCAGCAACATTCCGACGCTGGTGTTGGAGAGGACGATCCACTTGTAACGGGGCCCGAGGGCCGTCGACGGGGCCGCCTGCAACATGCTCATCTTCGAGTCTCCTTTGATTCATGACGGTCCCCTGCCGAATCAGCCGGTTCGCCCTGGCACTCGGTCGCGAATGTCTCGAGCACGGCCACGGTTCGTTCGATGGCCAGCCGGTCGGTCTTGCTGAGGGCGCCGAGCTGTTCGGCCAGCCAGGCGTTGCCGATCTGTGCGCGTCGCTCGAGGAGCTTCGTGCCCCTGGCGGTGGCCACCAGCCGCACCCCTCGCCGATCGGCGGGGTTCGCCTTGCGGGTGACGAGGCCGGCCTCCTCGAGCTTGTCTGCAAAGCGGGTTGCGGCCGGGGAGGGCAAGCCCTCGATCTCGGCAAGCTGGCCGATGCCGAGCGGCCCGGAGCGAACCACGGTGGCGAGCGCGGAGAACTGAGCGATCGTCAGCTCCGAAGGGTCCATCCGGCGGAGCTGGCGAGAAAGCCGGACCATCGAAAGCCGCAGCCTGCCGGCCAGAATGTGGAGGGAGCTCGCGTCGCTCGTCGTGCCCGTCGCCTCGCCCATCGACGAACGCCTCCTTCCCGAGCTGGCCAGCGCGGAGCTGCTCGCCTGCGCTGGCCGGACAATCCGTTCCGAACTAATGTAGCAGCATTACTATGTACCGGCGATATCGAACTAGGTGCCGGCGATACCGATCTGGGTTCGAAGGCTCAGGCGAGGCACGACTCGCCGCTCCGGGGCCGGTCGCGGACGGGTGACGCAGAAGTGAGCCTGACCGAGCCGTTCGTCGTCATGGCCAAGCCCGTCGGCCCGATCTGCAACCTCGACTGCCGGTACTGCTACTACCTGGGAAAGACGGACCTGTTTCCGCCCGGCGAGCCCTTCCGGATGCGCCCGGAGGTCCTCGAGACCTACATCTCCTCCTTCATCGCGGCGAGCCCGGGGCCGGTGGTCCATTTTGGCTGGCACGGCGGGGAGCCGACCTTGGCCGGGGTCGAGTTCTACCGCAACGTGGTCGATCTCCAGCGCCGGTACCTGCCGGGAGGTTGGCGGTGCGTGAACAACCTGCAGACGAACGGGACGCTCCTTGACGAGCGGTGGTGCCGCTTCCTGGCCGAGGAGGATTTCGCCGTCGGGATCAGCATCGACGGCCCGGAGGGCATTCATGACGCCCATCGCGCCGACCGTCGCGGTCGCCCCACGCACGCCCTGGCGATGCGGGGACTCCGCCTGCTGCGCGCTGCGGGCATAGATCCAGACGTGCTCTGCACCCTGAACGCGCTGACGGCGGCTCAGCCGAGGGAGGTCTACCGGTTCTTCGTCGACCACAAGGTGCGGTGGGTGCAATTCCTCCCGGTCGTCGAGAAGGGTCCTGACGGCGCTGTGTCGGAGCGCTCTGTGACGCCCGAAGCGATGGGAGAGTTCCTCTGCACGATCTTCGACGAGTGGGTCCGCCACGACATCGAGCGCATCGGCGTTCAGAATTTCCTCGAGTGTTTTCTCGTCGCCACCGGCAAGCCGGCCAACCTCTGCGTGATGTCCAGGACCTGCGGACGGGTTCTCGCCATGGAGCACGACGGGAGCGTCTACGCCTGCGACCACTTCGTCGATCCCGGCCACCGGCTGGGCGAGGTGAGCGAAGATGCTCTGGCGACCCTCGTCCGGACAGCCGGGCAGACAGCCTTCGGGCGGGCCAAGCACGAAGCCCTGCCGGCTTGCTGCCGGGAATGCCCAGTGGTCCGCTTCTGTAACGGTGGCTGTCCCAAGGACCGTTTCGTGACCTCACCTGACGGCGAGGCCGGCCTCAATTACCTCTGTGCCGGCTACCGGCGCTTCTATGGCCATCTCCTGCCCTACCTCGAGCGCATGGCGGCTCTCGCCCGCCAGGGCCAGCCGATCTCAGCGATCAGCGGGGAGCTCGAAGTGGCCGAGCGCGACGAGAGGGCCCAGTGGCGGGCGACCGGCCGCAACGAGCTTTGCCCTTGTGGGAGCGGCCGGAAGTACAAGCACTGCTGCTTGCTTACCCGGCGGCGCTAAAGCCCGAGGCTGACGAAGGCGAAGAGGCTCGTAAGCCAGCGCCAGTCCAGGCCATCTTCGCCACTTCGGACACGCCGGCCCCATTAGGCGAGGCCGGCCACCTCGAGGACCTCGCCAATCGTCGGCGATATAGGGTTGCTCGGCGAGAGGTTGACCATTCCCGGCTGGAAGGAGTACCGGCGGAAGTACTCCTCGAGCTGGAAAAGCGGCAGCCGGTTCACGATGATCACTTTGCTACAAGGGCGCGCATGACTGACACAGCACCAGGCCCGAGCCACATGGCTGGGGGGCAAGCACGCCCGGCCATGTCCTTCGACCGGGTGCCGCGCCTCGTCTTCTGGGAGACGACCAAGGCCTGCCCGCTCGCCTGTGTGCACTGCCGGGCGACGGCGCAGTGCGAACCGGCACCGGGAGAGCTGACGACCGAAGAAGGCAGGGCCCTCATCGACGAGCTCGCCGCTGCCCCGCGCCCGAGTCCGATACTGATCCTGACCGGGGGCGACTGCCTGCAGCGCCCCGACCTCGCCGAGCTGACCGCCCACGCGCACGCCTCGGGAGTGCCCGTTGCCATTTCCCCCTCGGTCTCGCCGAGCTTGAACACCGCCACGCTCTCGATGCTGCGTGCCAATGGCGTACACGTGGCGTCGCTGAGCCTGGACGGGGCGGTCGCCGAGACCCACGAACAGGTGCGACAGGTCCCGGGTCACTTCGCCGACACCGTTTCAGCGATCGGCCTCCTCCACGACAGCGGCTTCGAGGTGCAGGTCAACTCCGCGGTCATGGCTCAGAACGTCCGCGAGCTCGCCGACATCGCCGCCTTGCTGATCGACCACGGAGTGCGGACCTGGGAGGTGTTCTTCCTCGTCGGAGTGGGCCGCGGGGAGACGGTCGCCGAGATCGAGAGCGACGAGTACGAGGACGTCTGCCACTTCCTCGTCGACGCCGCCCGGTACGGCATGGTCGTGCGCACGGTGGAGGCGCCTTTTTTCCGCAGGGTCCGCGACTGGCGCTCCCAGGCGCTCGCCTCGAACATCGACCCGGCCGTCGAGTTCGGTCTCGGTCGCCTTTACCTCGACCTGCGGGCTCGCTTGCGCGAGCTGATGGGCCCGCCGCGCAGCGAGGTGCTCGCACCGACGGCCGCCACCCGCGACGGCAAGGGCATCGTATTCGTGGCCCACGACGGTCAGGTGTACCCGGCCGGTTTCCTGCCCCTGGCGCTCGGATCGGTGCGTGACTCCCCGCTGCTCGAGCTCTACCGGGACGATCCGGTGCTGAAGGCGATCCGCAAGGCCGAGTTCCCGGGCCGCTGCGGGCGCTGCGAATACGCCGAAGAATGCGGCGGGTCGAGGGCACGGGCCTACGCCGCCACCGGCGACCCGCTCGCTGACGACCCGGCTTGCTCATATGTTCCTCCGGCGGCGACACTCGCGAGGTAGCCAGTCCCCCGGTGACCGACCGCTCGATGAAAGAGAGCCGAAGATGGACCTGAACGTGGCAGGCGTCAAAGCCGTAGAGATTCTCGATTCCCGAGGTAACCCGACCCTGGCGGTCACCGTGACGCTCAGTGACGGCACGGCGGCGCGCGCCGGGGTGCCTTCTGGCGCATCGACCGGCTCGCGCGAAGCGGTCGAGCTGCGCGACGGCGACCCGGCCCGCTACGGCGGCAAGGGCGTGCTCAAGGCGGTTGCCAATGTCAACGGCGAGATCGGCACGGCCCTGAGCGGGCGGACCTTTGCCGATCTCGCGGAGCTGGACCAAGCCATGATCGAGCTCGACGGCACCGCGAACAAGGCCCGGCTCGGGGCCAACGCCATCGTCGGCGTGTCGATCGCCGCTGCCCGGGCGATGTCGATCGCGGCCGGTGTGCCGCTGTGGCAGTACCTCAACCCGGCTGGGGTGAGCCCGCGGCTCCCGGTCCCTCACTTCAACGTCGTCAACGGCGGGGTGCACGCCCGCAACAACCTGGACTTCCAGGAGTTCATGGTGGCCCCGCTCGGTGCGCCGAACATGGCAGAAGCCGTGCGGGCCGGTGCCGAGGTCTACGTGGCGCTGCGCAAGCTGCTCTCGGCGAAGGGTTTCGAGACAGGTCTCGGCGACGAAGGAGGCTTTGCTCCAGAGATCGACGAGCCCGAGGAGGTCCTCGCCCTGCTCGTCGAGGCGATCAACCAGGCGGGCTACCGACCCGGTCGCGACGGCGTCGCCATCGCTCTCGACCCGGCCTCGAGCGAGTTCTACCGCGACGGCAGCTACCACGTGGCGGGGGAGGCACTCTCGAGCGAGGAGATGATCGACCGCTACGAGAAGATCGTCACCGACTTCCCGGTGTGGAGCTTGGAGGACGGATTGGCCGAGGGCGACTGGGACGGCTGGGTGCGCCTTACCGAGCGACTCGGCGAGCGAATCCAGCTCGTGGGCGACGACCTCCTTGTCACGAACCCGGCGATCATCGCCGAGGCCATCCGCCGGCGAGCGGCGAACGCGGCCCTGATAAAGGTCAACCAGATCGGAACCGTGACCGAGACGCTTGCCGCGATCGAGGTCTGCAGGGAGTCGGGCTGGTCGCAGATGGTCTCGCACCGCTCGGGCGAGACCGAGGACACCTTTATCGCCGACCTGGTGGTCGGCTCGGGCAGCGGGCAGATCAAGACCGGAGCCCCGGCCCGGGGCGAGCGGGTGGCGAAGTACAACCGCCTCATCGAGATCGAAGTCGCCCAACCGCTGCCCTACGGGCTCGCCGGCTGAACCCGCGGTTGTGGGGCGAGCGGCCCTCGCCTTCGGACGCGCCTCATCGGTCTCGCCTCATCGGTCTCGCCTACCCTGTCCGGATGTGGCAGCGGTGCACATCTTCCTCATCCGGCACGGCGAGACGGCTCTCAACGCGGCCGGCGTCCTCAGAGGGCAGCTCGACGTCCCGCTCAACGAGACCGGTGAAGCCGAGGCCCTGGCGCTCGGAGGGGTGTTTCGCGAGGTGCCCCTGAGCGCAGTCGTGTCGAGCCCGCTCAGGCGGGCCGTCGAGACGGCGCGCCCGATCGCCACCGCCTCGGGAGCGCCCCTTACCATCGACGAGCGCCTCAGCGACCGTTTCTACGGCGAGGTGGCGGGCCATTCCCTGGCGCAGGTCGAGAGGCGGTTCGGTTCCATCGACGCCGCTCCCCTCGTGGAGGCGTGGCAGCTTCTCGAGTCCAGGGCCGAAGAGGTGTTCCTCGAGGTTGCCGCCTCCTTCGACGCCGCCCCGCCTCCGCCCCGGGCGGCGGCGCGAGGCACGGCGAGGACCGGAGCCGGGGGGCAAGTCGCGGGTCCTGCCGGCAGCGCCGCGCTCGTCACCCACGACGCCGTCATCCGGGCGCTGTTGAGGCTGCTCGTCCCCGTGCTGGACTCGGTCAAGCTCGAGCTCCCGACCGGATCGTGGTCCGAGGTCGTCGCGCAGTCGCCAGCCGGTCAATGGCGGGCTGCGCGCCTCGGCGAGCTCCCGGTAAACGCCTCCCGGCCCTAGGCTGGGCTCGTGTTGCGCCTCTTGACCGCGGGCGAGTCCCACGGACGTGCGCTCGTCGTCATCGTCGAGGGGCTCCCTGCGGGTCTGCCGATCGGCGCCGACGAGATCCGCGGCGAGCTCGCCCGTCGCAGGCTTGGCTACGGGCGCGGGCCCCGGCAGCGTTTCGAGACCGACGAGATCACCCTTCTCGGCGGCATTCGCCATGGACGCACCTTGGGGTCTCCCGTGGCGATCGAGATCGCCAATGCCGAGTGGCCCAAGTGGGAGAAGGAGATGTCGCCCGAGCCCGGGCATCCGGCACGCCGTCTCACCCAACCCCGCCCGGGGCACGCGGACCTCGCCGGCATGCAGAAGTACGGCTTCGACGACGCCCGCGACGTCCTCGAGCGTGCCTCGGCACGGGAGACGGCAGCGAGGGTGGCCGCAGGCGCCTTGGCCAAGGCTCTCCTCGCACAGATCGGGGTCGCGATCGTGAGCCACGTCGTCCAGATCGGAGGCGCCCAGACAACGGCCGGGCTCCGCCCGCTGCCGGGCGAGCTTTCCACGGTGGACGAGTCGCCGGTGCGGTGCTTCGACCCCTCGGCCGAAGCAGAGATGATCGCCGAGATCCGAGCGGCGGCCAAGGAGGGGGACTCGCTCGGCGGCACCGTCGAGGTGGTCGCCTACGGCGTGCCTGTCGGCCTCGGCAGCCACGTCCACTGGGACCGCAAGCTCGACGGCCTCATCGCCCAGGCGCTGATGAGCATCCAGGCGGTGAAGGCAGTGTGGGTCGGCCAAGGTATCGACGTCGCCCGCCGCCGAGGATCGAGCGGCCACGACTCCATCTTCTTCGATGCCGGGTCGCGCGAGTACAAGCGAGAGACGTCGCTGGCCGGCGGCATCGAGGGCGGCATCTCGACCGGAGGGCTCCTCCTCGCAGGAGCGGCCATGAAACCGCTCGCTACCTTGAACCGTCCGGTGCTCAAGACCGTCGACGTCGTGACGAAGGAGGAGACCGTCTCGTTCAAAGAGCGCACCGATGTCACCTCGGTTCCCGCCATGGGCGTCGTGGCCGAGACGATGCTGGCTCTCGTGCTCGCGTCCGAGGCGCTGCGCAAGTTCGGGGGAGACTCCGTCGCCGAGATGACTCGCAACCACGTCTCGTACCTGGCCGAGGTTCGCGACGAGAACTGGCCGAGCGCGGTAACTGATTGACACCCGAGCAGGGGATCGTCCTCGGCGTGGCCGGCTTCCTCGGGGGAGCGGTCAACAGCGTCGCTGGAGGCGGCTCGCTCATCTCCTTCCCGGCCCTGCTGGCGGTGGGCTATCCAAGTGTCACTGCGAACGTCACCAATACCGTCGCCATGTGGCCGGGATACGTGGGTGCGACCGCGGCCTACCGCCGCGAGATCGAGGGCCAGCGATCGCGCGTGATCGCGCTGGGCGTGACGAGCATCGCCGGCGGGGCCGCCGGGTCGGTGTTGTTGCTCACGACGCCGGCGAGCGTCTTCAAGGCCGCCGTGCCCTGGCTGGTCCTTCTCGCCTGCGCCATCTTCGGCCTCCAGCCGCTCGCCAGCCGGATGCTGGCAAGACGGCAGACCAGGCCCGAAGAGCACCGCCCGGTGGGACTTCACGTCGCCGTCTTCCTCGCCGCCATCTACGGCGCCTACTTCGGGGCCGGCCTCGGCATCATCCTCCTGGCGGTGCTCGGCTTGGCGATCGCGGACAGCCTGCAGAGGCTGAACGGGTTGAAACAGGTCCTTTCGGTCCTCATCAACTCAGTGGCCGTCGTGGCCTACGGCGCCTTCGGCCCGGTTGCGTGGACCGCGGTCGCCATCATGGCGGTGACCAGCCTTGCCGGTGGACGTCTCGGCGGAAGCTTCGCCCGCCACCTGAGCCCGGTCCTGCTGCGCGTCCTCGTCCTCGGCTTCGGTGTCACGGTGGGCTGCATCCTGCTGGCCCGCGAGTGAGCTCACCAGGAACGACGAGGCTCTCGGGCACCTCCGCCGCGATGCCCAGATTAGTAGGCTCGCTGAGCGTGTTCACGGGTCTCATTGAAGAGATGGGTACGTACCTGGGCCACGACGGCGACCGTTACCGGATCAGCTCGCAGGTGGTGTCCGCCGACGCCAAGGTCGGCGACTCGGTAGCGGTGAACGGCTGTTGCGTCACCGTCGTCGCCCGCACGGGTGAGATCTGGGACACAGAGCTCACAGCCGAGACCCTCAGCCGAACCACCTTCGGCCTGTTACGTCCCGGGGACGCCGTGAACCTCGAGCGGCCCGTCCGGGCGAGCGATCGTCTCGGTGGGCACGTGGTGCAGGGCCATGTCGACACGATCGGGGAGGTGACAGCCGGGCCGCCAGATCTCAAGGTTCGGATACCTCACGACCTGATCCGCTACTGCATCGAGAAGGGCTCCATCGCCGTCGACGGTGTGAGCCTGACCATCTTCGACGTCGGGTACGACAGCTTTGCCGTCGCCATCATCCCACACACCTCGGAGGTGACGACGATCGGCCAGCGCGTGCCCGGCGACAAGGTCAACATCGAGGTCGACATTGCCGCGAAGCAGATCGAGAAACTGCTCAGCCCATACCTCGCGAAGCTGGGATGAACAGCGCCGCGGGCGGCGTGCGCCGGGTCGTGGGCCGTCGCCGAGAGCCCTGCGACCTCGCTCGAGCTAGCTAAGCTAGGTGAGAACTCCGCCCCGCCGCCAGGCACCTTGGCAGCGAATTGCCCTGTGTTGGCAGGTGAACCCGCTGTTCGCGGCGGTCGTCGCCTCCGCCCTCCTGCTCGGTCTCCTCCTCAGGCTCTACGCGCTGGGAAGGGGCACAATCGACTCCGACGAAGCAGTTGTCGGGCTCATGGCCCGCGAGATCCTCCGCGGCCATTTCTTCGCCTTCTACTGGGGCGTGAACTACGGCGGCATTGAGGCATATGCCGTCGCGCTGGTCTTCGCCCTGTTCGGGAGCTCCGCGTTCACCCTCGGTCTTACTCCAGTCCTTCTTTGTGCAGGTTCGATCGTCCTTCTGTGGCGCGTCGGCAACCGGATGTTCGGCAGTCCCGTCGGCGCGCTCGCCGCTGTCGCCTTCTGGGTCTGGCCCGAGGCCTATGTGACCTACTACCACCATGGCGACGGCTTCCGCTGGATCATCTTGTTGTGCGGGCTCACCGTGCTCCTGACCGCGCTCAGGATCGGCGACGGTGAGGGCAGGCGAGCCGACTGGCTCGCCCTCGGGCTCGGTGCCGGGGTCGGCTGGCTGTCGAGCCTGGAGATCGTGTACTTTCTCGCCCCGGCGGGCGTCTATCTCGTCGCCCGCCTGGTCCAGCAGCGGGCGAAAGTGCCCGTGAGCTCGCTGCTGATGGGCGTCGCCGCCCTGATCGTCGGTTCACTGCCGTGGTGGTGGCACAACCTCAACCAGCGCTTCGACTCGCTCGTCTCACCGCCGCAGGCCGCGCCTCCTGGTCCGGGCGGGGCGTACTGGTGGCATCTCGGGATCTTCGACCGTTACGTCGTTCCGCTCGTTCTCGGCCTTCGGCGCCGCGGGGACGGCCACTGGCTGGGGCCGGCCAGCCTGACACCGCATCTCGTCGACGTGGCGATCTTCGTGCTCCTCGCGTGGCTCGTCTACCTCGCCGCCCGCGGGCGGGCGTGGCTGCTGGTGCTGTACGTGGCGGCGTTCCCGTTTCTCTACGCCGCTCAGCCCTACACCTGGTTCTGGCAAGACGGGCGCTATGGGATCTTCCTCGCCCCTGGCGTCGCTCTCGCCGTGGCGTCCCTGCTGTGCACGGCCGGCACGTGGGTGGTCAAGTCCCCACGCATCGCGCCTGCGGTCGTGGCGGCACTCGTGCTCGTCGGTGGGCTGGGGTTGACCCTGGGCGCGGCGCGCAACGAGGCCCCCTACGAGCGCCTTACCGCCCTGCCCGCCGTCGAGCGCACGAGCTGGTTCTCATGGCACGCGAACCCGAACAATCTGCCCACCGCCCTCGCCCAGTCGCTCGTCCGCTGGCATGTCCACGACGCCTTCTCCAGTTACTGGCTCGGCTACGACGTGGGGTTCCTGTCGGCGGGCGGCGTCACCGTGAGCCCGGTCGGGCCCGCTTTCATCCGGTACCCGGCGTACTACCAGGCCATAGCCGCGAGCCGGGCGCCGGCGTGGATCTTCGTGAGCCCCGCCAACAGGTGGGCGGCGAGCGTGGAGGCCGGGACGTCAGTTCTCGATCCGGGGTGCAGCGGGGCCGACCAGCCGTGCCTGTCTGTGCCCGACATCGTCCAGTGGTGTGTCGTCCACCACATCAGCTACACGATCCGCTACTGCGGGCCGTACGTCGTCGTGCTGCCGTCGCGCCGAGTCCTGCCGACCGAGATACTGCCCTGGTTCGGCATATGACGGGCGCAGGCGGTCTCCGCCTTGCGGCGGCGCCGTTCCTGGTCCCCCGCCAGCACCTCGGCGCTCTGGAGGGCCTCAGGCGATCCCCGCCAGCACCTCGGCGATCTGGACGGCGTTGAGCGCCGCGCCCTTGCGGAGGTTGTCACCGACGACGAAGAGCGACAGCCCGTGAGGCACCGTGTCGTCCCGCCGTACCCTGCCCACGAGTGAGACGTCGCCGCCCGTCGCCCCGAGCGGGGTCGGGATGTCGCAGAGCTCGACACCGGGCGCGCCCTCGAGGGCGGCCAGCGCCTCTTCGGGGCTGAGCGGTCGTTCGAACTCGAGGTTCAGCGCCAAGCTGTGCCCGGTGAACACGGGCACGCGGACACAGGTGCACGAGACCTGAAGGTCGGGGAGACCGAGGATCTTCCGGCTCTCGTTTCTGAACTTCTGCTCCTCGTTGGTCTCGCCGCTCCCGTCGTTGACGCGCTGGCCGGCGACCGGGATGACATTGAAGGCGATGGGAGCGGGGAACTTCACCGGTGGCGGCAGATCGACCGCATTGCCGTCGTGCGCGAGCGCCGCCGCGCCTTCTGCGACCTTGCGGATCTGCTCGTCAAGTTCGGAGGTTCCGGCCAGTCCCGCGCCCGACACGGCCTGATAGGTCGAGGCCACCATTCGGCGCAGCCCCGCCAGTTCGTCGAGGGGCTTGAGGACGGGCATGGCGACCATCGTCGTGCAATTCGGGTTGGCGACGATGCCTTTCGGTATGCGCGAGAGCGCCTCAGGGTTGACCTCGGGGACGACGAGGGGGACGTCCGGGTCCATCCTCCATGCGGACGAGTTGTCGATGACGATCGCCCCGGCGGCAGCGACACGAGGCGCGAGATCAAGAGAGGTCGTGGCACCGCAGGAGAACAAGGCGATGTCGATACCGGCAAAGTCCGCTCCGACGACGTCTTCGACCACGACATCTCCGACCACGGCGTTGCCGACGAAGGGGAGCGTGCGACCCGCCGACCGTGCGCTCGCGAAGAAGCGCACGCTGTCGGCCGGAAAGTCCCGTTCCGCAAGGATCGACCTCATCACGGCGCCTACCTGCCCGGTGGCGCCGAACACCCCGACTCGCATGGTGGAAGCTTAGGCCCCCGCAGGAGGCTGTCCGAGGTGCCGGGCTCGCCTCTCGAAGGCGGCGCGGGTCAGTGGTCGAGCTCGAAAGCGGCGTGGAGAACCTGGACGGCCCGTTCGGCCAGCTCGGCTCGAACCAGGCACGAGATGCGGATGGGAGAGGTGGAGATCATCTCGATGTTGATACCCGCGTTCGCGAGGGTCTGGAACATCGTCGCGGTCACGCCTGGGTGGGTTCTCATGCCTGCGCCTATGACAGAGACTGTCGCGACGTCGTCGTCAGCGATCACGGAAACGGCACCGAGCTGCGGGATGAGCTGCTCGGCCACTTCCAGGCTGCCTTCCAGGTCGGCGCGAGGGATCGTGAAGGAGATGTCGGTCGTGCCGTGGTGCGAGGTGTTCTGAACGATCACGTCGACGTTGATCCCCCGGTCGGCGAGCCCCCTGAACAACGAGGCGGCGATGCCCGGCTGGTCCGGGACATCGGTGATGGTGACCTTGGCCTCGGTGGCGTCGCTCGTGACTGCCGAGACGATGGGCTGTTCCACAGAAGGATCCTCCTCGCTGACGACGGTCCCGGGCTCCCAGGTGAAGCTGGAACGCACGTGGAGCGGTATCTGATGGTTCCGGGCGAACTCGACCGAGCGGAGCGAAAGAACCCTTCCGCCCGTGGCGGCCATCTCGAGCATCTCCTCGAAGGAGATCCTCGGTATGCGGTGCGCGGTCGGGACCACACGGGGATCCGCGGTGAAGACCCCCGGGACGTCGGTGTAGATCTCGCAGAGATCGGCTTCGAGGGCAGCGGCGAGTGCCACCGCCGTCGTGTCTGAGCCTCCGCGCCCGAGCGTCGTCACGTCCCGTTTGTTGGAGACCCCCTGGAAGCCGGCCACGACGGGGACGACGCCGGAAGAGAGCGACTCACGAAGGCGGTCGCCTTTCACTTCGAGGATCCGTGCCTTGGTGTGCACCGTGTCGGTGATGATGCCTGCCTGGCTGCCCGTGAACGAGGCAGCCGGGACACCGAGCTCCGCAAGCGCCATGCACAGCAGGGCCATCGAGATCCGCTCGCCCGCCGTGAGCAGCATGTCGAGCTCGCGGCCCGGCCGCACACGGCTCACGTCCTCGGCGAGCCGGATGAGCTCGTCGGTGGTCTTGCCCATGGCGCTGACCACGACGACGACGTCCTTGCCGCTGCGCCGTGTGCGGGCCACGTGGTCCGCGACGGCTCGAATGCGGTCGGCGTCACCGACCGACGTCCCGCCGAACTTCTGCACAACGAGGGTCACGCCAGCCAACCTAGCCCTGGCCGGGAGGTGGAGCGATAAGGGCAGCGCCGGGTGGGGCCGATTTTGGGGCCGGCGACGCCTCGTTGGGCCGATCTTGTGGCTGCCCGGCGAGGGCGGATGCACGTTGCCCTGCACTTTCGGTAGCGTGTCGCTCCGTGCCAACCGAGAAGAGGGCGCGGCAACGAGCCGCACGCGAACAGAAGCAAGCCGTCATTCAGAAAAACCGCAAGCGACGCCGCAAGACGCGCCGGGGCATCGGGCTCGCGATCGTGGCGGCAGCGATCGTCGGCATCGTGTTTCTCGTGAACAGCGGGTCGAAGTCGGCGACGCCGACGACGACAACGACCACGACTCGCGCCACGACCACCACGAGTACGTTCCCGACGCCAACGACCCAGCCGTTGACGACCACCGCCCTGGCTCCCACGTGCCCGCCCGCCACGGGGTCGACCAAGCGGGTCGTATTGTTCAGCGCAGCACCGCCGCCGTGCATCCCGGCAACATCGGTCTGGGACGCCACCTTCAAGACGAGCCTGGGCGACATCGTCGTGCAGATGCCGGCTGCCTCGTCGTTCTTGGCGGTCAACAACTTCGTGTTTCTTGCCCGCTACCAGTACTACAACGGCACCTTCTTTCACAGGGTCATTCCTGGGTTCGTCGTGCAAGGCGGCGACCCGACGGGAACCGGTACCGGGGGAGCCACGGGCGAACCAGGGGCGATGAAGTACGGCTACCCGGGTTATCAGTTCACCGGCAACACACCCCCGGCCGGCTGTAAGACCAAGCCGACGTTGGCGGGCTGCTACCAGCCCGGCGACCTGGCGCTTGCCAACTCCGCTGGACCGTCGACCGACAGCAGTCAGTTCTTCTTCGTACTACCCGGAGGTCAGACGACTCTCAACGGCGAACCCAATTACACGAATTTCGGCTACGTCACTCAAGGGATGAATGTCGTCGAGAAGATCGGGGCGGATGGTACGAGCAGCGGCACCCCGAAGGTGAAGGTCTACCTGCTCAGCGTCACCGTCAGGCAAGTCGCCAGCTGAACGGCCCCGATCAAGAGAACAGGCTGAACCGGCCCATCGAGAGAAACGGAGTCCCCCATGCCGAGCGAGTGCCCCCCTGCCGACGGCTCCGCGCCGAAGCGGCAACGCTTCGACGGGCCACCAGAGATGTGCATCGACCTGTCCAAGCGCTACACGGCCGAGATGGTCACCTCCAAGGGCACGATGGTGTTCGCCCTCGATGCGGTGAGCGCCCCCAGGACGGTGAACAACTTCGTGTTCCTGGCGCGCTATCACTACTTCGACGGGATCGCCTTCCACCGCGTCATCCCCGGTTTCGTGCTGCAGGGAGGCGATCCGGAGGGGACCGGCGCCGGCGGGCCCGGCTACCGTTTCGAGGACGAGCTGCCCCGCCCCGGGCGCTATGAGCTCGGCTCCCTCGCCATGGCGAATGCCGGAGCGAACACGAACGGGAGCCAGTTCTTCGTCATCTCGGGGCCCGACGGGATGCGACTGCCTCCGCTCTACTCGCTCTTCGGTCAGCTGGTTTCCGGGCGGGATGTCGTCGCGGCGATCGACGCGGTGGGGACCAAGTCCGGCTCCCCCAAGGAGAAGGTCCTGATCGAGTCGGTCACGGTCACCGAGCTGGACTGAGCAGTCCGAGCCGGGGAGAGGGGCGGGGAGCGAGCTGAGCTGGGGAGCTGAGCTGGACTGGCTGGCCGCGGCTCGAGGAGGGCGCCCGGACGTCCGAGGCGAGAAAAGGGGCGGTTAGCGGGGAAGGGCTTCCAGGCCGGCTTCCACGCCGTCGAGGTAGATGGCGACCGGTCTTTCGCCCGCGGATCGCCACGAGCCGTCTGTGTCCCGGATGAGAGCCGTGCGCTCGGGGATGCCTGCGACCGGGAGCCCCGCCGGGGCGAGCTCGAGAGTCCGCCAGAAGTGGTGCGAGGCGCCCGAGTCATGATGGGGCACGACTGCCAGCTGCTCGACGAGGCCGAGCCCCACGGTGAAGGCTCCTCCCCGGGGGTCGACCATGGGATCGACGAGCACCATCGCCCCGGCAGACGATCCGGCCACGACCGCGCCCTGGTGCCAGGCGTTCGCGAGCGCCTCGAAGACGAGTGAGCCCTTCAGCACCGAGAGGAGGTGGAGGGGCGAGCCCCCTGAGAGGTAGATGAAGCTGGCATCGCGGACCACGGCCGCATTGGCCTCGTCATTGGCTTGCGCGTGGCGGAGCACCATCAATCCGCGGACGCTGGTGCCCAGGGACGAGAACCAACTCCGCGCCGTTGCGACCGCTCGATCGGGATGCTCGTAGGCAGCTGCCGTCGGCAGGACCAGCACTTCGTCCGCGCCCGAGCGTTCCAACAGCTCGGCGTCATAGTCGGCGCCCGGCTGCCACTCGGCGCCGCCGACAAGAGCGAGCAGTCCGGCCGAGGGCCGGGTCTCGCCGCCGGTCGCCGGTCCTGGCGCGTCGTCGGCCCAGGTCAGCGATCCTGGCGCGTCACCAGCTCGAGGCGCGCTCCCGGTCTCAGTCGCCGCCCTTGGCGCGCCGATGCCACCGGGCGGGTCCGCATGCTGCTGATCGCTCACGGGGCGGGAACCTACACCTTGGCCGGTGGGATGTACCTAGCGGATTCGACGGAGCCCGACTCGGTGTCGAGAACCAAGATGGATCCCTTTCTCACCTCCACTGGCCCGCTCAGGGGCGTTCCGGCGGCTACGAGCAGGTCGACGAGGCCCCAGATGACGTCCCCGTGCGTGCAAAGCACCGGCACAGCCCCGGCGGCCGTGAGCTCCTTGAAGCGCACGAGGAGGCCGTCCGCATCGGACCCTTCTGAAAGGAACTCCTCAATCACGATCGGCAGCCCGCACGCGGCCGCAAGCGGCTGAAGGGTCGCCAGGCAGCGTTTCGCAGCGCTGGACATGAGCAACGTGGGCCTCGGTTCGCGTGCCCTGGCGCTGCGCTTGTGCGAGGGCGCTTCGGGAGATGCGGTATCGAACCGGGCGACGAGCGCCCGGGCCTCTTTGATGCCGCGGTCTGTAAGCGGGCGGTCGCTGTCGGAGCCCGTCCAGCCGTCACGCGGCAAAGCGTGCGCATGGCGCACGACGTAGATCGACGCCGGTGCCACGGCCTCACCCCTCGCATGAGCTCGCGAGTCACGTGGCATCCCGGAGCTTGAGTTCGAATTACTCGTCATCAGTGCACGATGCTCAGACCGACCGCCGCCCCGACACCGTAGGTGACCGCGCCGGCTGCGGCGCATATCGCAAGTTGGCGGAAGGCCGACCACCACCACGGGCGTCCTGTGAACAGCGAGAGCGCAGAGCCCACGATCACCGCGGCAATAGCAGCGATCACGATCGACACGAGCACGAGGCCGGAGCCGTGCCCGAAGAGAAACGGGAGCAGCGGCAGCAGGGCCCCGACGCTGAAGGTCACGAAGGATGCGAACGCCGCTGACACAGGTCGGCCCAGTGAGTCCGGATGGATGCCGAGCTCCTCTCGGGCGTGGGTCTCGAGCGCCATCTGCGGGTCGGCCATCATCTGGCGCGCGACCTGTATGGCGAGCTCGCTGGAGATGCCCCGGCTCTCGTAGATCTTCACGAGCTCCTGGAGCTCGCCTTCTGGGCGTCGATGGATCTCTTGGCGCTCACGTTCGAGCTCACGCTGGAACAACTCGGTCTGCGCCCGCATGGAGATGTACTCGCCGGCAGCCATCGAGAAGGCGCCGCCCAGCAGCCCAGCCAGGCCCGCGAGCCGCACCACTCCAGCGGGTGGGTTCGCCCCCGAGAGGCCGAGGATCAGAGAGATGTTTGTCACGAGCCCGTCGCTGATCCCGAACACGGCGGCGCGCGCGCTGCCACCCTGGACGTCGCGATGGTGATGATCGTGCACCTCGCCGCGGTCTTGCGTCTTGAACCGAGGCTGCCGGAGAGCGGCCGCCCATCCGCGGACACCGGGCCTGCGAGGGCGAGCCTTGACGGCTCGCGGTGAAGGCGCAGGAGGGCGGTCGGCTGATCGGGCCACGACTCCAGTTTGGAACAGGTGGATGCCGAAGGTGTAACCGGTGCCTCGGCCATGGCGCCAGGGGCGAAGTTGCGCCACCTGAGGGTCATCAAGTTCTCAGAAGACGGCCATAAACGGCGGGTTTGACCGAATGGGCGCGTCCGCCCACCAACGTCCAGCGCCTAGACTCGGCTTGATCTTATGGACCGGCCGCCATCAGGAGCTCGTCGCGAGAGCGGTCTTCGAGGGCGTCGCGCATTTCGCCGGCGGCCGGGGCGTAAAGCCCCCTTTAGCTGTGCCGTGATCTGAGCCAGCTCGGACATGGACGCTCTCGACGTCATACTCCTCATCGTCATCCTTGCGGCTGCTTTCCGTGGGCTCCGACGGGGAGCGGCGGTGCAGGTTCTGTCCTACGGCGGGGCCCTGGCCGGCTTGGCCGTCGGCGTGGTGCTCGTGCTCCTCGTCTGCCCCCATCTGAGCGGGGCGCACACAAAGACGATCGTCGTCCTCGTCCTGCTCCTCGTCCCCGCGGCCGTTCTCGCCACCGGAGGGCGCCAACTCGGCGCGGGACTTTGGCGGCGGCTGCGCCGGGCCCGCTTCGGCACCGTGGACGCCGTCGGTGGAGCGGTCGTCGCCACGGGCGGTGCCCTTGTCGTGATCTGGCTGCTGGCCTCCATACTGGTGAACAGCCAGTTCTCCTTGGTGGCCAATCAGATCAACGATTCGAAGATCGTCCGCGTCGTCACCAAGGTCATGCCCCCGATCCCCACGGCGCTCGCGCCGGCAGAGCGTTTCTTGAGCGACGAGGGCCTGCAGGTCGTGGCCGACGGGCTGATCCAGCTTGCCGGGCCGGTCCCTTACCCCAGCGGGTCCCTGGTGCGGGCGGCAGCCACCATTGCCGACCCCTCCACCGTGAAGGTCGTGGCCGTCGGCTGTGGTGAGATCCAGGAGGGCTCGGGCTTCGTCGTCGGTCCGGGTCTCGTCGTCACCAACGCCCATGTGATCGCGGGCACCGAGTCGATCAGAGTCGAGGACGCCGCCGGCGACTACGTCGCCGTCGTGGAGCTTTTCGACCCCGAGTTCGACTTGGCCGTCTTGCGAGTGCCAGGTATCTCCGAGCGAGCCCTCACCATCGACCCGGACACGGTGGGACGCGGAACGAAGGCCGTTGTGATCGGCTATCCCGAAGGTGGTCCCCTGAGGGTCGACCCCGCGGGCGTGCGTTCTGAGATCCTCGCAACCGGGCTCGACATCTACGGTCAGAACCCGACGGTGCGCGCGGTGTACGAGGTTCAGGCCCTGGTTCGGCCAGGCAACTCGGGTGGTCCGCTCGTCGAGCCGGACGGTCTCGTCATCGGGGTCGTCTTCTCGAGGTCGCCGACGACGCCTGACATCGGCTACGCGCTCGCCTCCCCGGGAGTGCTCCAGCGCGTCGAGAAGGCGGAGAGATTGACGCCCGCCACGGTCGTGGGCACGGGCGGTTGCATCCCGAGATGACCCGGCTGGACGGCGCCGGAACGTCGGCTGGACGGCGCCAGGCGTCTCCTGGGCAGCGGCAAGTCTTTGCTCCACGACAGCGACGCGGGTCGGCAATGATGGAACCGTGGCGCTTCGGATCGAAGACTACGGCCTGATCGGGGACACGCACACAGCCGCTCTAGTCGGTCGTGACGGCTCTATCGACTGGTTGTGCCTGCCGCGGTTCGACTCGGCGGCCTGCTTCGCCCACCTGCTCGGGGGCGCCGACCACGGCTACTGGCGGATCGCGCCGACCGCGAGCCCACCGGTGGGTGAGGGCCAACCGCTCCTAGCTGCGCGCCGACGCTACATCGGCGACAGCTTGGTGCTCGAGACCGAGTTCGACCTGTCCGAGGGAAGCGTCCGTCTGACCGACTGCATGCCGATCAGGGAGCGCAGCCCGAGCATCGTCCGGTTGGTCGAGTGCTTGAGCGGAACGGTACAGGTGCGCATGGACCTCGAGATCCGTTTCGGGTACGGGTCGGTCGTGCCGTGGGTGCGCGGTGTCGACGGTCAGCTCATCGCGATCGCCGGCCCGGACGGGCTGGCGCTGTGGACCACCGCCCACACACGTGGCGAGGACATGCGCACGGTCTGCGACCTCCGCCTGCGCGAGGGCCAGCAGGTTCCCTTCGTGCTCACCTACTTCCCTTCCCATGGCGATGTAGGCCGCCCTGTGGCTGCCCAATACGCGATCGAGGAGACCACGCGCTGGTGGCAGGAGTGGGCGGATCTCGCCAACTTCCATCCGCACAGATGGCGCGGCGCCGTGGTCCGTTCCCTCATCACGCTGAAGGCGCTCACCTACGGGCCGACGGGCGGCATCATCGCCGCTCCCACGACCTCCCTTCCCGAGACCATCGGGGGCGAGCGGAACTGGGACTACCGGTACTGCTGGCTCCGTGACGCCACCATGACGTTGTCCTCTCTCATGGCCGCGGGCTATCGCGAGGAGGCCGCCGAGTGGCGCGACTGGCTCTTGCGCGCCGTTGCCGGCGATCCGTCCGAGCTCCAGATCATGTACGGCGTGGCCGGGGAGAGGGACCTCAAGGAGTACGTTCTCGACTGGCTTCCCGGCTACGAGAGCTCCAAGCCCGTGCGCGTCGGCAATGCGGCCTCGGACCAGTACCAGCTCGACGTCTACGGCGAGGTGCTCGGCACCCTGCACGAGGCACGGCGAACGGCCCTCGAGCCGGCCGGCCCGGCCTGGGACCTCGAGCTCGTGCTGATGGACTTCATCGAGACGGGCTGGAGACAGCCCGACGACGGCATCTGGGAGGTGCGGGGGCCTCGTCGTCATTTCACCCATTCCAAGGTGGAGGCGTGGGTGGCGGTCGACCGGGCAATTCACGACGTGGAGGACTTCGGGCTCGAGGGCCCCCTGGACAAGTGGAAGTCCTTGCGCGAAGAGATCCACAAGGAGGTGTGCGAGAAGGGCTTCAACGCAGAGCGCAACACCTTCACCCAGTACTACCGCTCGAAGGAGCTCGACGCCAGCGTGCTCATGATCCCTCTCGTGGGGTTCCTGCCGCCGAAGGACCCCCGGGTGATCGGGACGGTCGAGGCAATCAGCCGAGAGCTCACGGTGGACGGTTTCGTCAGCAGGTACGACTCGGAACGCTCGGATCGCGTCGACGGTCTCACGGGTCGCGAGGGGGTCTTTCTTCCCTGTTCGTTCTGGATGGTCGACGACTTGCACCTGATCGGACGCCACGACGACGCCGTCGAGCTGTTCGAGCGGCTCTTGTCGTTGCGCAACGACCTCGGCCTTCTGGCCGAGGAGTACGACCCGGTGGCAGGACGCCTCGTCGGCAATTTCCCCCAGGCCTTCTCCCACGTGTCGTTGGTCAACAGCACGGTCGGGCTTCTCGGGAAAGCCCAGGGCTTCACCCACGAGCACCGGCTCGCCAGGATCGGGCCGAAGCTGGGCAGCGAGTCAGGCTTGCAGACGAGGCGTCGTCGCAAGCGACCGGCGATGGGGAATTGAGGGGCACGGCACCAGCCGAGGACGTCGTGGCGCGCAGGCGTCAAGACCGGTGACAAGTGGTAACAACGGTCCTGGCGCACCGAGCCTTTCAGGACACCGGTGAGGGAGTGTCCGACAACACCCGGTACGCCCAGGACCTTCCCCCTCACGCTAGGACGGCCGCTCGAGGGACCATAGAGCCAAAGGTCCCATTTCGAGATGTCAAACTCGTTGCGGCACTTGTTGCGGTCGAGCGTTCGCGAATCTCGTCTTACGTGGGCTCGGCGACGGCCCTCGCCCCTTTGTTGTCAGTGGGGTGCGCGCAACGACACGTCCTCTTCTCCGAGAGCATCGAGCTCGTCGCGCTCGGCCGGCAGCTCGGGACGGAACAGCTGCTGCGCGATGAGCGTCGGCAACAGGGCAGAGAGGAGCACGACCGTGACGAGCTCGGTGTACTGAGCCTTGTCGACGAGATGGTGCGTCAAGCCGAACAGCGCCGAGATCGACCCGAAGGTGAGACCCGTCGCCATCAAGAGCGTCGTGTATGTGCGCTCGCGCGCGGGGATGCGAAAAGCCGACGCCGTCGGCCAGACACCGAGGAGCTTGGTCACCATCTTGACGCCGAACAAAAGGGCGATCACCCCCGCGCCCGAGACGAGCACCGGTGCGGAGATGAGGAGACCAGCGTGCAGGAAGAAGAAGGGAGTCAACAGGGCGAAAGCGATGGATCGGATCCTGTCCACGAGCAGCCGGTCGTTCACGAACACGCCGGCGACGACCAGTCCGGCCACATAGGCCGGCAGCACCGCTTCGCTGCCGGCCGCGGTGGCGAGACCGCCGAGGGCGAAGAGCACCACCAGAAGGAACTTCACCTCGGGCTCGCTCACACGGTGTCCGAAGCGGTCGATCACAAGGCGCGTCGCCTTCGGAAGGACCAACAGCGCCAGGATCGTGACCGCCACGAAGACGAGAAGCAGCCAGTCGTAGGTGGCGAACAGGCCGCCCAGGGCGAGCACGGTCCCGAGATCGGTCACGAAGCACGCCGCCAAGATGAGCTTGCCGAGCTCCTCGCGGTTGAGCCCCGTCTCGATCATGACGGCGTAGACCACGGCGACAGAGGTGGTGCTCAAGGACACGCCTCCTATCTCCGCGCCGTGGAGGGGCCAGCCGAGGACGAGCTTGCAGAACCCGAAGGCTCCGAGGAACGGGAGCAGGAAGGACACGATGCCGAGCGCCAAGCTCGGCTTCCAGTGTTTGCGCAGGGAGACCGGGTCGATCTCGGCTCCCGCCAGGAAGGTCAGCATGAGCGATCCCGCGCCTGCGAGGAACGTCGTGACCTCGGTCTGGCGGATCTGCTCCTTGAGGCCTGGAATGTTGCCGAGCACAGCTCCGACAAGGATCTCGACGAGAGCGACGGAGAGGCCGAACTTGATGCTGATCAGCGACGCAAGGAGCGCCATGGCGATCCAGATGGCGAAGACGTAGTAGGAGTTCACTCGTACCCCCGATCTGGCTGACAGGGGTACGTAGCCCTACCAGCGTCCGCTGTAGCTGGTAGAAGCCATCAGTCGAATTCGCATCCGACCATTCGAGGAGCGGGCCTCATCGCGCCTGCCCGAGACTATAGCGACGTGGGTCGGGGTTGACCCAGATAATAAGAGTGATTATCATTCCGGCATGGTGGGCATGAAGCTGCCGGGACACGAGAGTTCTCGCACGAGAATCTGTGCGCAGCCGGCGGCGACACGTCACCGGGGGAAGGCCGTCGCCATCTGTCTCGGCGTGGCAGTGCTCGGATGTGCCTGCTCGACCACGCCGGCTGCTCACAGCGGCGGAATGATCGTCGCCGTGGGCGCGGAGAGCCAGTACGCGAACGTCATCGCCCAAGTCGGCGGCAGGTACGTCCAGGTGAGCGCGATCATGAGCAACCCCAGTGCCGATCCCCACTCGTTCGAGGCGAGCCCGTCTGTGGCCCAGGTCATCAGCGCTGCCCAGCTGATCGTTCAGAACGGCATCGGGTACGACACCTTCATGAACACCATCGAGGCCGCGTCGCCGAACCCGAAACGGAAGGTGATCGACGTCCAGAACCTGCTCGGGCTCCCGACGAGCACGCCGAACCCGCACCTGTGGTACAGCCCGAAGACGATGCCGGTCGTGGCGAAGGCGATCGCCGGCGACCTGTCGGCTCTCGGTCCTGCCCACGCCGCCTACTTCCGGGCGAGGCTGGCCGCGTTCGACCGCTCCCTCGGCCCGTGGCTTCAGGCGCTCTCCAGTTTCAAGGCCCGCTATCCACACACTCCGGTGGCCACTTCCGAACCCGTCGCCGACTACATGTTGGAGGCCGCCGGGACCGACGACGAGACGCCTTTCTCCTTGCAGGCGGACATCATGAACGGGGTGGACCCGGCTCCGCAGGACATCACGCTCGAGGACAACCTGTTCACCCAGCACAAGGTCAGGGTGTTCCTGTACAACGAGCAGGTGAGCGACTCGATCACCCAGTCCTTCCTCGGGCTTGCCAAGGCCAGCCGGATACCGGTCGTGGCCGTCTACGAGACGATGCCAACCCCCGGCTACGACTACCAGGCATGGATGCTGGCCGAGGTACAGGCACTGGAGAAGGCCGTCGCCGACAAGGTCTCGACGGAGCGATTGTGACCGACCCGGCCCCACCCACCCCAGCGGGCGACGAGGTGCTCTCGCTCGAGGGCGTCTCCCTCTGGCTGTCCGGGCGCGAGATCCTGCACGAAGTCAGCTTCAGCCTTCACGCCGGGGAGTTCACCGGCCTGATCGGATCCAACGGCGCCGGCAAGACGACCATCTTCCGGGTGATCCTCGGACTGGAGACGCCGTCAGCAGGCACGGTGCTTTTCGGCGGCCGCCCGCGCCCGCGTCGCAACCGGTCCATCGGCTATGTCCCCCAACACGTCGACCTCGATCCGGATGCACCCTTGCGGACACGTGACCTTGTCGGTCTCGGGATCGACGGCGACCGCTTGGGCATTCCGCTGCCTTCCAAGCACCGCCGGCAACTGGTCGACGACATGCTCGAAGCCGTCGATGCCCAGGCCTTCGCCAAGGCCCGGATCGGCAACATCTCCGGAGGGGAGTTGCAGCGGACCCTGATCGCGCACGCCTTGATCAGCAAGCCGAGGCTGTTGCTGCTCGACGAGCCGCTCGCGAACCTCGACATCCGTAGCGAGCAGGAGATCGTCGATCTCCTGTCACGGGTTGCAAGGGAGCAACAGATAGCTGTTCTCATCTCCGCACACGAGATGAACCCGCTCCTGCCGGTGATGGACCGCGTCGTCTACGTCGCCTCCGGACGTGCCGCCAGCGGAACGACCGGTCAGGTGGTCCGCGAGGACGTCCTGAGCGTCTTGTACGGACATCACGTCGACGTGCTCCATCTCGACGGTCGGATCCTGGTTGTCGCTGGCAAGGACGAGGGGCACCACGCCGAGCTCGAGAAGACGACAAAGGCTCCTCCTCGCGGGGTGGCATGACGGGCATGGCGGCGATTCTGGGCGGCATCTTCGAGGCCGGTTTCTTCACGAGCGGGCCGGTTCGTGTGGCGCTGCTCGTGGGCGGAGTGGTCTCTCTCGTGTCCGCAGTGGTCGGCGTGTTCACCGTCATCCGCGGTCAGTCCTTTGCCGGCCACTCCCTGGGCGACTTGGGCACCACGGGAGGATCGGCCGCTTATCTCCTAGGTGTCAACCCGCTATGGGGCTTCATCACCTCTGCGGTGATCGGTGCCCTGGCGATCGAGACGTTCGGCAACCGGCGGCCGCGGGAAAGGGACATGGCGACGGGCATCGTGCTCGGGGCAGGCCTCGGGCTAGCCGCCTTGTTCCTCTACCTGGGAACGGTCCAGCACAATACCTCCGGCGCGGCGGTCTCGATCCTGTTCGGCTCCATGTTCGTCATCAGTTCGTCGATGATCCCGGTCTTCGTGGCGCTGAGCCTGGCGGCACTGGCCGTCGTCGCTCTCCTCTACCGACCGCTGCTGCTGAGCACGGTGAGCCAGGAGATCGCCTTCGCACGGGGAGTGCCCGTGCGCGCGGTCGGGATGGTCTACCTGCTCGCACTGGCGATTGCCGTGTCGCTTTCTTGCGTGACGATCGGAGCGATCCTCAGCACCGCCGTGTTGATCGGCCCTGCCGCGGCGGCATTGCGGCTGACGAAACGGCCTGGTCTGGCAATCGCCTGGGCCGCCGTCATCGGGGTAACGGTGACGTGGGTGAGCACCCTGCTCGCGTACGACAGCTACTACTGGCCACCGGCAGGAAGAGGCTGGCCGGTGAGCTTCTTCGTGGTGACCCTGGTCCTCATCGTCTACCTCCTGGCAGATCTGGGCAGCCGGCAGGCCTCGAGACGGGCGGGCGCGCGGGCGATGGGGGGCAACGACGGCCGGGCGGGTGCGGACGGCAGCACGCAGCCGGCCGAGTCCTGGGTCTTGGGAGCCGAGTGATGTTCTCCGGCTTCATGGTCAACGCCTGGGTCGTGGCGACGATTGTCGCCGTCGTGGCCGGTGTCGTGGGGTTCTTCACGGTGCTGAGGGGCTCTGCCTTCGTGGCTCACGCAATTCCCCAAGCCGGCTTCGCCGGCGCCGCTGGCGCCTCCCTGATCGGGGTGAGCACTTTCGCAGGGCTGGGGGCATTTGCCCTCGTCAGCGCGGTTGCCATTGGCTTGCTGGGCAAGCGTGGCCGCCACGACGCGATGACGGCGCTCTGGCTGGTGTTCATGTTGGGGCTCGGAGCCCTGTTCCTCAGCTGGAGCCAGGAGTACGCCGCTGCCGTCTTCGCCTTGCTTTTCGGTGAAGTGCTCGGGGTCAGCACCAACCAGGTGCTCGTGACCGCTGCGCTCGGTGCGGTGTGCATCGCCGCGCTCGTGGTCCTTTACCGCCCGCTCCTGTTGAGCTCGGTGGTGCCGACGGTGGCAGAGGCGCACGGGATTCGAAGCCAGCAAATGGAGATGTGCTTCCTCGTGGTCGTAGCGGTGGCGACGACAATGTCGGTCCCTGTCGTCGGAGCCTTGCTGATGTTCAGCTTGATGATCGGTGCACCAGGAGCGGCCCGATCCTTCACCGCCAAGCCTCTGGTCGCTTTGGGCCTGTCCGTCGCCATCTCCCTGCTCATCGTCTGGATCTCCATCGCGGCCTCCTACCTGACAGATTGGCCCGTTGGGTTCTTCGTCGGGGTCCTCGGCGCCGTGTTCTTCATCGGCGGCCGCGCCTGGGCGACCTGGCGCCGGTCCGACGTCGGCCGAGGGGACGAGGCCGACTCAAGGGGCGGGGCCGGGCAGCTGGAGGAAGTCGGGCAGCTCGCGTGAGAGCGGCGTCGTGCCCGAGGTCAGCCACGACCACCCCGATGAGCACCGGACCGGCCTAATGTCTGCGACCATGGTGCTGTCCCGCTCTGTCCATGAAGCCATCAGCCTCCGGCTGGCCGGAGTGGACCAGCGCTACACGCACCTGCGGAGGATCCTGGTCGAGACCTTGGCCGCGGCCGGACGGCCGCTGACCATCCCCGAGATCCTCTCCTCAGCCCCTGAGCTCCCCCAGAGCAGCGCGTATCGGAACATGACCGCGCTCATCGACGTCGGCGTGGTGCGCAGGGTTGCGGGCGCCGACGACCACGGTCGCTTCGAGCTGGCCGAGGAGCTGTCGGGCCACCACCACCACTTCGTCTGTGCGAGGTGCGGAAAGGTGGCAGACGTCCACCCTTCGCCGAAGTTGGAGCGTGCACTGGATGAGGCAGCCCGGGCCGTGGCGGAGGAACAGGGCTATGAGGTCACCGAGCACCAGCTGGACTTGGTGGGCCTCTGCCCGGTGTGTCGCGCCGTGGAAGAGCGGGGCAAGCACCGGCCTTGGGTGTCAGCCTCGGCCCGCCGGAGGAAGCGGAGTCACGATCCCGGTGCGGAGCGCGCACCACTCCAGCAACACGTCGAGATCACCAGGCGCCATCGGCGAGACGACGGGGAAGCGCTGCTCGCGCCGCCGCCGCCGGTCGTGGAAGAACCCTGAGACGGGTACAGGCCTCCCGAGGGAGTGCGCTTGGGACGCAGGCCCGCCGGCGGCGAGCCACACGACCGTGTCGGCGCCTTCGGCCGGGGTGCGCAGCAACGGTCGCCAGAGCGCCTCGAAGCGCGGTAGGCCGGCTTTGAGTCCCGGAGTGTTCACCCAGCCCGGGTGCATGGAGTAGCTCGCGACACCGGACGGTCCAAAGCGCCCTGCCCAGGCACTGGCCAGGACGACCTGGGCCCGTTTGCACCGTGCATACGCGACCGCGCCGTCGTAGCTGCCGGATGTCATCTCGAGGCGACCGAGGTCGAATCGCTGCGTGTACATGCCGCCCGAGCTGACGGTCACGATGGTCGCCGGCGAGCCGTCCCATAGCAGCGGGGCCAGCGCCGCCGTCAGCACGTACGGGCCAAGCACCTGGGTTGCGACGGTGAGCTCCACGCCGGCGGGCGTCGTCTTGTACTCGCGCGTGAGCGCACCGGCGTTGTGGACGAGCACGTTCAGGGTCTCGTAACGCTCTGTCAAGCGCAGGCCGAAGGTCGTCGCGGCATCGAGATCGGCGAGGTCGACGATGTCGACCTCGACCCGCCCGAGCCCGGCTACCTCGACGGCGGCGCGCGCTCGGGTCGCCCGCTCGAGATCGCGACCTACGAGGTGCAACGAGGCGCCGAGCTTGGCCATGGCGATGGCCGCGGCCAGCCCGATTCCCGAGGTGGCGCCCGTCACGACGGCGACCTGGTCGCGCATGGAGGGAAGGTCGTCCCAGGCCTCGAGGCGGCGGCGCAAGGCGATTCCCGCCCGGCTGAAGCTCGGGGCGATCGTGGCCTCGGCGGCGGCGTCGGCGATGCCTGCCAGGACCCGGCGGGCTGTGGGGCGGGGCGCCCTCATCCCGCTCGCACCTCCAGCGCCGCCCGCAGCCCGGCCGCAGCCCGGTTGCCGATGCGTCGCAATCCCAGCGCCACGAACGGGGAGAGCAAGAGGGCCGGCCCCTTGGCGCTCAGCGTGGCCGCGTAGGTCACCGTCGCGCCACCGCCAGGTGCAGGTGACACCTCGATGAGATCGCGGGAGCGGATCGTCGCGTTTTGCGCTTGCAAGACGACCCGGCGCGGCCGGTCGATCTCCACGATCCGGTACTCCAGCGGCACGCGACGTCCGAGCACTCCGACCACCAGCCGGTAGGTGCTCCCCTGGCCGGGCGGTCCCTCATCGACGTCTTCGGCTTCGACGACTCCCGGGTCCCATTTCGCCGCATTGGAGAAGCGTGCCAGGTACTCGAAGGCGTCGGCTGGTGCCCAGCAGGAGGAGATCTCTGTGCGGTAGGTGCTCATGGCTGTAGCTTAGTGCTAAACTCGTCCTGATACCAGACAGTCAGCAGAGCCGTAAAGGAACAGGTATGAGGATCGCCATCATCGGGAGCGGAGTATCGGGTCTGGTCTGCGCGCACCTGCTGCGCAGCCGCCATGACGTCGTGCTCTATGAGGCCGACGATCGTCCCGGGGGCCATTCGCACACGCACACGGTGGAGCTGCCTGACGCCACCGTCGAGGTCGACACCGGTTTCCTCGTCTACAACGAGCGCACCTACCCGTTGTTCTGCAAGCTCCTCGACCGTCTCGGCGTGACCAGCCAGCCGAGTGACATGAGCTTTTCTGTGGCCGATCGCCGCACCGGGCTCGAGTGGCGTGGCAGCTCGCCCTCGACCGTGTTCGCCCAGCGGTCCAACTTGGCACGACCGGCCTTCTGGCAGATGCTCGCCGACGTCGGCCGCTTCAACCGTCTGGCGACGGGCTTGCTCGAAGATCCGCCGGGCGACGACGTGACACTTGAGGACGTGCTTTCCTCGCGGCGCTTCTCGACAGGGTTCCGGGAGTGGTACCTCGTCCCACTGGGCTCGTCGATATGGTCCGCCGGGCCCAAGACGTTCACACAGATCCCTGCTGTGACCTTCGCCCGTTTCTTCGCACGCCACGGTCTGCTGAGGCTGCGTGATCAGCCACGCTGGCGAACGATCACGGGCGGGTCGCGCCGCTACGTGGAGGCCATCCTCCGGCCGCTGCGGGCAGAGGGCCGGCTAAGGCTGGGGGCGCCCGTCGACAAGATCCGGCGTGAGTCGGGCAGCGTCGAGTTGGTGGGGCGGGCGGGGATCGAGTCCTTCGACCACGTCGTGGTCGCGACTCACAGCGACCAGGCCCTGTCTCTCCTGTCGGATGCCGACAGGGCCGAACGCGCCATCCTGGGAGCCATCGGTTACCAGCAGAACCGGGCCAGCCTGCACACTGATGCTCGTATGCTCCCGCGCAACCGGCGCGCCTGGGCGAGCTGGAACTACCACCGACTGGAGGCCGAGACGGATCGGGCGACGCTCACTTACCACCTGAACCAGCTTCAGGGCATCGCCTCGACGACGCCGGTTCTCGTGAGCTTGAACCGTGACGATGCCATCGACCCCGCCCTGGTGCTGAGCCGGATGGACTACGCCCATCCTGTGCTCAACGCGGCGGCCGTCGCCGCCCAACGCCGCCATGGCGAGATCAACGGCTCCCGGCGCACCTGGTTCTGCGGCGCCTACTGGGGATACGGATTTCACGAAGACGGCGTGGCCAGCGCCGTCGAGACATGTCGAGCCCTCGGGGCGGCGGCACTGTGACGAAGGTGCTGGTGACCGGCAGCCGCCCGGCCGGGCGCGAGGCTTCGGGTCTGCGAAGCGCGCTTTACGAGGGGGTCCTGCTTCATCGCCGTTTCGGCCCGGGTGCGGCGCACGAGTTCTCCTATCGGGTGGCGATGCCGCTGCTGCACCTGGAGGAACTCGACTCGGTCACACGCCTGCACCCGTTGTGGTCGGCCCGCCGGCCGGCACCGGTGTGGTTCCGCCGCACGGACTTCCTAGATGACGAGGCCACGCCTCTCGACGAGGCGGCACGCAACCTCGTCGAGGCACGCTTGGGGCAACGGCCCGCCGGATCGGTGGCGCTGTTGGCGAACCTGCGCACCTGGGGATGGTTGTCCAACCCGCTGTCCCTGTACTTTTGTACCGCCGCAAACGGTGGCACGATCGAGGCACTGGTGGCCGAGGTCGAGAACACTCCCTGGCACGAACGGTATTGCTACGTGGTTGGTCCCCCCGGGCTTCACCGATTTGCCAAAGTTATGTACGTGTCGCCCTTCTTGCCGATGGACGTCGACTACGAGCTTCGCTACAGCGCGCCCGGGGAACGCCTCGTCGTGAGCCTCGACGTGCTGCGCGGCGTCGAGCGTCTGTTCAGCGCGACCTTGTCGTTACGCCGTCGGGCGGTGGACCGACAAGCCTTGGCGCAGCTTCTGTGGCACCATCCGGCGCTGACTCACCGCATTTCTGCCGGGATCTACGCCCAGGCAGCTCGCCTGCGACTTCGGGGGGCGCCGTTCCACGTGCACCCGGCACGGCGGTCGCAGCGACCGTGAGCAGAGCCGCGCCCGCGGGCCCGCCGGACGACTTCGCGCCCTCAGCTGGAGGACGAGAGCGGCCGGCCACGGTGGACGGGAGCGGTCTTCTAAGCCACGCCGTGTCCCGTCAGGTCCGGACCCGCTTCGAGTGGGCAGCGCGCCGCACTGCTCTTGCGGCCGGGACGCGCGGCGAGGGGGGCACGGTCGAGGTCGTCGAAGCCGGCCGGACGTACCGGCTGGGCACAGGTGACCCGGTGACGCGCGTGGAGGTGCACGACCCACGCGCCTACGCGGCACTGCTGCGCGCAGGATCGGTGGGCCTGGGCGCCTCCTACGTCGCAGGCTGGTGGGATGCTGAGGACCTGACCACCTTCGTGCGGGTGCTGTTGCGCCGCACGAGGCCGCTGCGCGCGGCATTGGACCGCCTCGGACGAGCCGTCGGTGGTGTCCTCGACGTCCCGGTGCGGCTGGCCGCGCCGGGACGAGCTGACGACAAGGCCAATGTTCGGGCGCACTACGACGTCTCCAACGAGTTCTTCGCGCTGATGCTCGACGACACGATGACCTATTCATGCGGCCTGTTCGATCGTCCGGACTCGAGCCTGCGCGATGCGCAGATGGCCAAGATCGACCGACTCTGCTCCAAGCTCGATCTGCGACCGACCGATCACCTCGTCGAGATCGGATCAGGGTGGGGTTCGTTCGCGCTGCACGCTGCAAAGCGCTATGGAGCGCGGGTGACCACCACGACGATCTCCGAGGCGCAGCGCAGCTACGTCGACAGACGCGTCGCCGAGGCGGGCCTTGCCGACCGCGTCACGGTCCTTGGTGAAGACTGGCGTGACTTGCGGGGCCGTTTCGACAAGCTGGTCTCCGTCGAGATGATCGAGGCCGTCGACTGGCGGCACCATGACGAGTTCCTCGCCGTGTGCGCCAAGCTGCTCGCGGACGACGGCTTGGCGGCGCTACAGGCGATTGTCATCGATGATCGCAGTTTCGAGCGCGCCAAGAGGCACGAGGACTTCATCCGTCGCATGATCTTCCCAGGTGGCTGCCTCCCGTCGGTGGCCTCTATCACCGCGTCGCTGGCGCGAGCGACGGATCTGCGGGTCGTGGACCTCGAGGACATAGGCCGCCACTACGCCGAGACGCTGAGTCGCTGGGCGGCGAACCTCGACTCTCACGAGCTCGAGGTGCAGCGCCTGGGCGCGGGTGTCGCATTCCGCCGGCTCTGGGCCTTGTATCTCGCGTACTGCGAGGCGGCTTTCCTCGAGCGTCACGTGAGCGACGTCCAAGTTGTCCTCGCGAAGCCGTCCTGGCGCGCTCGCCTGACCACCCGGGTCGCCTGAGCGCCAGAGCCGGCCCACCGCCTGAGCTCCCGTTCGGCGACTTCGCCCTCAAACCTTCTCGTCGGCGATGACCTCGACGGCGCGTACCAGCTGGTCGCCGCTCGCGCCGGTGAAGACGTCGGCTCCAAGGCGGCGGGCTTGTGTTTCGTCGGTGATCGCGGCCCCACCGAGGAGGACGGGCACCTGGGGCGCCGCCAGGCGCAACGCGGCGATCGCCTTCCGGGCCGCTTGGGCGGAGCTCCTTGTCGTACACGCGATCCCAACTGCCACGAGATCGGTCTCGGCTGCAGCGGTTTGCGCGAGGGCCTCCGCGGGAGTGTCGGCCCCGAGCTCGACCACCGCGAAGCCCTGCCATCGCAACAGATTGGCGGCGAGGGCGACGGGCACCGAGTGAAGCTCACCAGGTGGGGCGGCGAGGATCACCGTTCCTCGCTTGTGCCCACGGCGACCGAAGCGAGCTCCGAGGCGGCTGATCAGGCGCGTGGCGACGGCACTGGCCCTGTGCTCGTCTGCGACGGTGAGCTGGCCCTGCTCCCAGAGCGTTCCGATGGAGCGCAGCGTCGGCGCGACTATCTCCAAGAGGACGTCGTCCGGCTCCATGCCCGAGCCGAGCGCCGCTTCGAGGACGTCCCACGCCCCGGACTCGTCGCTGGCGATGAGCCTCGCCTCGAGGTGAGCACGAGTCGGCATCACGCCGGTCGCCCGCCGTTGGCGGGTTCCCCGGGTGGATCGTCGCATGTTCTCGAGATCAGCGGGGTCGATCTGCCACGTGCCTGCCACTCGCCTGGCTGGGAGCCGGCCCGTGCGGACATAGCGGTAGGCGGTCATGTAGTGCACGCCGAGTTTCTCTGCGACCTCCGGCAGAGTCAACGGTCGTCTTGCCATGTCGGTCCTTTAGGTCGGGAGGATTTAACCACTAACTTGGCACTAAATCAGTGGCCTTCATACCGAGCGTAGCGCGTTTGCGACCCGGAAAGCGACTTGGCGCAATCGAGTCAGCCCTATCTGGCTGTCAAGCGCGGACTTTGTTGTCCTGCAAACAAAGGGCTTTCCCGGCGACTCGGCCATCAGTCCTCCGAAAGTGGCTCGCGGCGCAGGACGGGCACGGACTTTGTTTTCCTGCGAACAATGCGGGTGCGGGACGACGTGCTGAGCGACCCTCCCAACCGGCCGGCAGTCGCAGCTGTCGCTCCTGCCAGCACCACGGCGTGAGAGTCCGGCGCAGACGGCGGCGACGCCAAAGACGAGGCCGAAGATCGAGACGGTGCCGTCTTCCATGCCGAAGACAATCGAGCCGACCGAATAGCGGAAGGAGGTCCGGGTCCGGTCAAGCAACTAGGTGGGAGGGTCCCCCCCCGTCGCCGGACGTGCTGGTTTTGCTCGCTCCCGCCATAGGGCTCAGCGATGGGCGCATCCGGTAGGCGGCTCAGCCGCCGGCCGGACCCCGGCTCGGTTCGTGGTCACGGACGCAGCGCCTTCAACTGCGCGAAATGCATCTCGAGATGGAACGAGGCGTTCCCCTCGACGAAGTTGCGGATCGGGATGGGCCCGTCGTTCACGACCCTGTCTGCGTCCAGGATGACTACGGGCAGCAGGTAGCTCCCAGTCGCCTCGTCGAGGGCTGCCCACGCCTTGGCCAGTCGCCGGGCCGAGGTTTCGACGGCGTCGGCCAGACCGCCGAGGCCGCCGACGGCATCGGCGTACGAATGAAGCTCAGCCCCGTCTACGGCGGTGCTGTTGTCGTAGGAGGGCTCTTCGCCCGCGACGATCCGCTCGGCTGCCTCGGAAATGAGATCGTTGTTGTAAGAGACGTGCGCCGCCACGAGCTCGGCGGGCCACCCTGCGGCCGGCACTTCGAAGCCGCCCTCCCGTAGTGCCGCCACGAAAGGTGCGTAGGCGTTCCGAATGGTCTCCTCGTCCACGCCTGCCTCCCAACGCGCTTGGCGGCCCCGCCCGACAGTGCCAAGGTCGGCGGTAGATGTCAAGAAAGCACCCGGGCCAGATGGGCGGGCGAAGGGCGACCCAGGGGCGGATGCCGTCTTGACGGGAAACGGCTTGACGGGAAACGGCGCTAGTCGTGCGGCCCGATCGCCGGGCCAGTCAGGTCCTGTGAGCCGGGGGTTGGGCTGGAGGCCCCGCGGAGGGCGTCGGCGACGACGCGGCGGGCCTCATCTTGGATGCGCACCAGGTGGTCGGCCCCTTGAAACGACTCGGCGTAGATCTTGTACACGTCCTCGGTTCCCGAAGGGCGGACCGCGAACCAGCCGGACGCGGTCGTCACCTTGAGCCCGCCGATCGGGGCGCCGTTGCCCGGGGCGGTGGTCAGCTTGGCAGTGATCGGCTCGCCGGCGAGCTCGGTGGCGGTCACCTGCTCGGGGCGCAGCTCGGCGAGCATGGCCTTGTCCTCCCGCGTGGCGGGCGCGTCGACGCGGGCGTAAACGGGGCTGCCGAAGCGGTCGGTGAGGGCCCGGTAGCGCTCGCTCGGCGTGCTCCCCGTCGCCGCGATGATCTCCGAGGCGAGCAGGCACAACAAGATGCCGTCCTTGTCGGTCGTCCATACCGAGCCGTCCCGGCGCAGGAACGACGCCCCGGCGCTCTCCTCCCCGCCAAAGCCGATCGTCCCGTCGAGCAAGCCGGCCACGAACCACTTGAACCCGACGGGGACCTCGACGAGACGACGCCCGAGGCCGGCGGCGACGCGGTCGATCATGCTCGAGGACACGAGCGTCTTGCCGACGGCGGCCCCGGCCGGCCAACCGGGGCGGTGAGCGAACAGGTAGTCGACGGCCGCGGCAAGGAAGTGGTTCGGGTTCATCAAGCCGTCGTCGGGAGTGACGATGCCGTGGCGGTCGGCGTCGGCGTCGTTGCCTGTGGCGACCTGGAACTCGTTCCGCCTCTTGATCAGCGAAGCCATGGCGTAGGGCGACGAGCAGTCCATGCGGATCTTCCCGTCCCAGTCGAGGGTCATGAACCGCCATGTCGGGTCGACGTCAGGGTTCACGACGGTCAGGTCCAGGCCGTAGCGCTCCCCGATCACCCCCCAGTAGGCGACGCTCGCCCCGCCAAGTGGGTCGGCACCGATGCGCACCTTGGCAGCTGCGATGGCTGCCAGGTCGATGGCCGAGGGGAGGTCGGAGACGTAGGCATCGAGGAAGTCATAGCTATGGGTGCTAGCCGCGGCCCGGGCCCGGTCGATCGGGATCCGGCGAACCTCGCGCAGCCCACCGGCAAGCAGGGCGTTGGCACGGTCCTGGATCACCGCCGTCACCTCCGTGCCGGCCGGACCGCCGTCGGGTGGGTTGTACTTGAACCCGCCGTCAGTCGGGGGATTGTGCGACGGAGTGACGACGATCCCGTCCGCGACCCCACCCTGGCGCCCGGCCGCGCGGTTGTGAGCCAGCACCGCGTGGGAAAGGGCCGGCGTCGGCGTGTACCCGTCGCGAGCGTCGACCAGGACCGTCACCTCGTTCGCGGCCAGCACCTCCACCGCGGTCACCCAAGCCGGCTCCGACAGGGCATGGGTGTCACGGGCCAGGTAAAGCGGCCCATCGGTACCGGCGCCGGCCCGGTAGTCGCAGATCGCCTGGGTGATGGCGCCGATGTGGTCGTCGTTGAAGCTGGCTCGCAGGCTCGAGCCTCGGTGCCCCGAGGTCCCGAACGACACCCGCTGCTCGGGAACGGACGGGTCGGGATGCTCGCTGTAGTAGGCGGTGACGAGGCGAGCGACGTCGACGAGGTCGGAGCGCTCGGCAAGCTGTCCGGCACGGGAATCGGTGGGCACGGCAAGGTCTCCTTAGTGTTGGCGCAACGGAGCAACTCCGAGCTTGAGTGATGAGTTAGAGCTGAGCCGCGACTGCTCTTGGACTGCTGGTGCTAGCCCGGACCTCGAGCTTGGCTGTGAATCGCGACACGCGAACAGTCTTGCCGGCGATCATGTGCAGCACGAGTTGTGCGGCGACGCTGCCCTGGGTGAACAGCCGTTGTGAGATGGTGGTCAGCGGCGGAGTGCTTGTTGCGGATTCGGGGATCCCGTCGAAGCCGACCAGGGAGAGGTCGCCGGGCACGGCCGCGCCGAGTTCGGTGGTGGCATCGAGGATGCCCAGCGCCAGGATGTCGGTGACAGCGAACAAGGCGGTGGGGCGTTGGTCAGGCGGTCGGGCGAGTACGTCGCGTCCCAGCTCGTGCGCTGCGATTCGGCTGTTCTCGGCAGCACACGTCACCTCGATGTCGTCGCGGTTGACACCGTTGGCGAGCAGCCTGTTCCGGAATCCCTCTACCCGCTGGACGAACAGAGGGTGGGGTCCGCTCTTCTCGCCTACGGCGGTAGTGATGGCGGCGAAACGGCGGTGACCGAGGCCGAGGAGGTGGTCAGCAACAAGGGCCGCAGTCCGGCGATTGTCGATACCCACCCAGGGAATCCCCACTAGCCGCGGGTTGCCGACGGTGACCATCGGCAGGTGGCGTGCCAGGGCGGCCGGTACCGAGGTGTCCGCGTCATCGACACCGCAGAGGATGAGACCGTCCACCATGGCGTGGCGGAGCAGTGACTGTCCGTCTGGTCGGGACGAGGGGACCAGCGCCAGCGCGTTGCCGGCCGAGCTGAGCTCGGTCGCGATCCCGTGCAGGATCGACACCATGCCCGGGTCGGCGAAGGCGTAAGGCAGTCGCTCGGTGAGCACCACGCCGACCGTACCGGTCCGCCCGAGACGCAGGGAGGCCGCGGTCGGATCCGGGCCCTGGTACCCGAGCCGGTGGGCGGTCTCCAAGACGCGCGCTCGGGTCGCGGCAGACAGCTGGTCGGGGTGGTTGTAGGCGTTCGAGACGGTCATTCGCGACACGCCGGCCGCTGCCGCGACAGTGTCGAGCGTGGGCCGATCACTTGCCGCGCCGCTCCAACCTGCAGAGCCGGTTGTCATGCCACCAGGATATCTGTATCGTTACATTCGTGAAGTCTTCTGTATCGATACAGCAGCCAGGCGCCAGGCGCCTGGCTGTGAACGCCTGGGAGGCGCGCCGTGTTTGACGCGGCATTGGCGTGCGGGTACCTGGGTGCGTTGCTCGGCGTGTGCATGCTGGTCCCCCAGATCGTCCGTTCCTTCCGGGACCGGAGCCTGCCGGGAGTGTCGGCTCTCTCCTGGGCGCTCACCGGGTTGTCGAGTGGAGCCTGGCTGCTCTACGGCCTGCGTGTCCACGAGATGCCTCAGGTCCCGGGTAACACGCTCGTGGTGGCTGGGACGGCGGTGATCGTGCTCGCCGTGCCCTCCCGTATCGGGGAGCGGGGAAGGGCGACGATGCTCGTCACGGCAGCGTTCGGCCTGATCGCGTCGGCGGTGGTTCTGCCCGCGGCGGCAGTCGGCTTGATCGCTTTCGGCATCGGGGTCAGCTCGACCCTGCCGCAGACGATCAGATCGCTCGTCGGCCTGCCGGAGGGGACGACTTCGGCGGTGTCAGTCCCGTCGTGGCTGCTTCGCGCCGCGGCGCAGGTTTGCTGGCTGGTCTTCGCAATAGGCGAGGGCGACGCTGTGGTCTTTGCGTCGGCGGCGTTCATCCTGAGCTCGTCGCTGGTGCTGTGCGCGGTGGAGCTGCGGCGACGACGTGAGCGTCGCGCGCCCTGGCGCGAGTGCGTGTCTTCCGCTGTCTGACGGCCGGATGCGCTCGGGCAACGGGCGGGTCGGATTACGAGTGGTGCGCCCAGCGGAGGTCCCTGCGGCTGCGGCTGCAGGGGACGGTTTTGCCTATGTCCCGCGCTGCCTGGAGGCAGCTGCGGGCCCGTCAGACTGGTCGTGCTCAATCTTCGTCCGTGAAGACCCCGATATCGAGCCGCGCCCCGTCACGGAGGAAGATCGGGATCCGTTCCAAGGGAGCATCGGCTGTCACCACAACGCCGCCCGGGACACGTGCTCCCGTCCAGGCATCTGTCCATTCCACCCCGGCGGGCAGGTACACGGCTCGGTCGCGCGCACCTTGCTCGGTAACGGGCGCCACCAACAGGTCCGGGCCGAACATGAACTGGTCGTCAACCTCCCAGCACCTCTCGTCGCCCGAGAACTCGAGGAGCAACGGGCGCATGATGGGTACGCCCGTCCTTCTTGTCTCCCTTGCCGCGGCATGCAGGTAAGGCCGCAGGCGTTCGCGAAGGAAGATGTAGTCCCTCAAGATCGAGTAGGCCTCCTCACCGAAGGACCAGATCTCATTGGGACCGCCTGTCATGTCCTGGCCCATCGCAGAATTGGGGAGGCGGTCCCCATGGAGGCGGAACAGCGGACAAAACGCCCCGTACTCGAACCAGCGCACGAGAAGCTCCCTGTATGCCGGGTCGTCGGGGTCGCCCTTGAAGAAGCCGCCGATGTCGGACGTCCACCACGCGATGCCGCTCATGGCCATGTTGAGCCCTGCGCGAACCTGCACTCGGAGCGACTCGAACGTCGACGGTGTGTCCCCCGACCAGACGGCCGCGCCGTAACGCTGGCTGCCGGCCCAAGCAGACCGGCAGAGCAGGAGCACGTCCTCCTCTCCGCAGCCGACCATGCCTTCGTAGAACCCCCGAGCGTGCTCACGGGGATAGAGGTTCGCAACTTCGAGACCCGGCCCCGCTGCGAAGTTCAGGCTCGCGGGGTAGCCAGGCTGCATCTCGGGTTCGCAGGCATCGAGCCAGAAGACCCGGATCCGTGTCTTGTGATAGTTCTTCTCGACCTGCTCCCAGACATAGGCGCGCGCCGCGGGGTTGGTGGAATCGTAAATGGAAACCCCTATCCAGGAGTTCACACCCCGTTCCGGCCAGGTCACGAGCAGCGGTGTGCTCAGCTCGCTCGAAATCAAGAAGCCACGCTCCAACATAGGTTTGTAGTTGGCCGAAAGCGGGCTGACTGAAGGCCAGATCGATACCATGAGCTCGGTGCCCATGGACTTGAGCTCACTCACCATTGCCGCCGGGTCGGGCCATTCGGGAGAATAAAAGCTCCAGTCGCCCAGGTATTCCCAGTGGAAGAAGTCGCTCACGATCACTGCCAACGGGACTCCTCGGCGGCGGTACTCGCGGGCTACCGCCAGGAGCTCCTCCTGGGTCCGGTAGCGAAGTTTGCTCTGCCAGAAGCCGCTTGCCCAAGAAGGTAGCTCCGGCGTGTGCCCGGTGGCATCGGCATAATGGGAGAGAATCTCTGCGGGTTCGTCGCCGACGGTCACCCAGTAGTCGATCTGGCGCGAACTATCGGCCACCCAGCGAGTCCCGTTGCCGGCAAGCTCGACCCGCCCTACGGCTGGAGAGTTCCAAAGGAACCCGTAGCCCCTGCTAGAGACCATGAAGGGCACGGACACCTCGGCATTTCGCTGGACCAGGTCCATGACGAGGCCCTTCTGATCGAACCGGCCGTGAAGGTGTTGACCGAGACCGTAAAATTTCTCTCCGTCATAGGCTTTGAAGCGTTGCTCTATGCGGTAATGCCCGTTGCCGTTCGCCAGGAACAACCTGGGGCCTGGCCACCAAAAGTGGGCCCGCTGCTCGGAGAGCAGCTCGCGGCCGTCGTCGGAGCGCCACAAGCTGACCAACCCGTCCGGGGAGATTTGAGCCCTGAGCCTCCCGTTGACGAGGGTAGTCCCGTCGCTCGCCGCGCCAGCTGACGGCGCTGGGCGAGGCGAGATGAGGGCGCCCGGGAGCTCTTCGGCTATCTGGGCTTGGCCGGCACGCACTCTGATCGAGTCTTCGCCCCAGGCCTCCAAACGCAAGCGCTCATGGCCCGAGACGTACTCAATCGCTGTTCCGGTGTCGTCGAGCATTCTGGTGCCTTTCGAGATTTCATGCGAACTGGGTCAACCAGTGTTGGTTCGCCGCGAACATGTCGTCGGTCAACTGCCATATCTCGTCCAGGGAGCAGACCGCGGCGGTCAGCGGATCGAGGGCCATTGCCTGGTAGATGGCCTCCCTGTCTCGCTCGAGGTGCCCCTTGACGACGAGCTCCTGCACGGCGATGTTGCTCCGGTTCAAGGAGGCCAGCTGAGGGGGGAGGGCCCCCACGGCACAGGGGTGGACACCGGCGCGGTCCACGAGACAAGGGACCTCGACGCATGCTCCGGCAGGCAGGTTAGTAACGAGGTTGTCATTGGGCACGTTGCCGTTGACGCGAAGAAGAATGCCGGTCTGCTCGGCGTGGATGATGAGGGCGCCGTACTCGTCCGAGCGCCGGAGTTCGATGGGCTCGGCGCCGGCGATCTGGCGGGCAACCTCCTGCTCGTAGGCCGGCTCCTCGATCCGCTTGGCTTCAGTGAGACCACCCGTCCGGCCGTAGCCGAACCACGCCGAGTAGTTCGACCCCGCCGACTCGAAGGTCTCCACCAGCGAGGCCAGAAGTTCGGGCCGCTTGCGGAAGTAGGGGAGGTACTCGGACGCGTGCCCGCTTGACTCGGTCACGAAGTAGCCGAACCGGCGCAGGAGCTCGAAACGCACGGGCTCCAACGCCAGCGTCTCCGGGTTGTCGAGGTGCAGGCGCAGGCGGGGGTAGAGGTCGGTGCCATGGTGTGCCAGCGTGAGGAACCAGGCCTGATGGTTGATCCCTGCCACCCAGTAGGTGAGCTCCTCCACGGGGACTTCGCAGTACTCGGCGAGAAGACGCGCCGTCCCCTGGACGCTGTGGCAAAGGCCCACGACCCGCAGGCCCGACAGGGCCGTCCGCCAGGTGAGGATGGCCATGGGGTTCGAGTACTGCAGGATCAAGGCTCTTGGGCACAGCTCTGCCATGTCCTCGATGAGGTCGTCAAAGACCGCGAGGTGGCGCAGGCCGCGGAAGATCCCACCCGGTCCGAGTGTGTCGCCCACACACTGGCCCACTCCGAAGCGCTCCGGGATAGCAATGTCGGCTTCCCACTGGCTGGTCCCACCCACCTGGATCGTGACGACCACGTAGTCGGCCCCCTTGAGGGCCTGACGACGATCGGTCGTGGCGACGACCCGTACCGATGACTTGGCGGTCTCTGCCATGCGGCTCACGAGCTTTTCGGCCCGAGAGAGTTTCTCGGGGTCGATGTCCATGAGCACGATCTCGCTGTCTTGGAGTTCTGGAAAGGTGAGGACGTCCCGCGTGAGGTTCCGCGTGAAGACCACACTTCCCGCTCCGATGAAGACGACTCTCACGAACAAGCCTCCTATTGGTGAGCCCGCGTGCCCGAAGGCCCTGAACGGCTCATTCCTTCGTGGCCCCGGCCAGCATCCCGGTGACCAACGCCCGTTGGGCAAAGAGGAAAACGATGAAGACCGGCGCGATCGCCACGATTGTCGCTATCGCCAGTTCGGGCCCTTCGACCGGGCTATTGCCGCTGGCCCCCAACGGGTTGAACGCGGCTGTATTGGCTATGAGGTACTGCAGGCCGACCGGGAGCGGGTACTGCCTGTCGTCATAGAACATCACGTAGGGGAGGAAGAAATTGGTCCAGTCGGAAACGAAGGCGAAGAACCCGACGAGCGCCACTATTGGCCTGGCCAGGGGCAGCGCCACATGCCGGAAGACCCCCCACTCGCTGCAACCGTCGACCCTGGCGGCGGCCAGGAGCTCTTTCGGGATCGTCGACGAGAAGAAAATGTAGGAAAGGTAGACCCCGAACGGGAAGAAACCGAACGGGAGGACCACCGACCAAGCCGAGTTCGACAGGTGGATGAGGTCCATCTCCAGGAAAAGCGGGAGCACCAGAGCGCTGGCGGGCATGATCATCACGACCAGGGTGATGCCGAGGAGCACCTTGCGGCCGATGAACTCCGTCAGTGCCAAGCCGTAGCCCGCCGGGACAGCGCACGCCAACGCCAGGAGCACGCCGCCGACAGAGTACCGGGCCGAGTTCCCCAGCCACTCCAGCAGCTCGTGAGCCTGGAAGTTGTACATCTGGTCCCAGGTATGGAGGATAGTGCGGAAAGACCCAAACGCCAGGGGGTTCTCGAACACCAACTGGTGTTCCGTCTTCGTGGGCGCGAGGAGCAGCCAGATCACCGGCACCATGAAGAAGGCCGTGAAGGCCAGCATCACGATGAACCACGCCAGCAACGCGCCGACCCGGCGGCTCGGGGGCCGGCGGCGTCGACGGGTCACGCGGGCCGCGGCGGCCGAAGACGCGGAAGTGGCCGGCTGGGATGCTGCGGGTTGTGCCGTTACCTGCGCCATAGCGTCGGTCCTATTCGATCTCGAACAACTTGGAGCGGAAAACGAGCACCGTCGCAGTCATCAGGCCCACGATCAGCAGGTCGACCGAGATGGAGGCGGCGTAGTTGAAGTTGCCGTTCTGGGTGGCGAAGTAATAGGCCAGCTGGTTGGGCGACCACGAGGTGCTCACCATGCCCAAGCTGGCCTCGCCGACGAGCTGAGGCTCCACGAACAGCTGCGTCCCCGCCGCGAAGGCGAGGATCAACATGTAGACGACCCACCTCTTGATCAGAGGCAACTTGACCCGTACCGCCAGCTGCCAGGCATTGGCGCCGTCGATCTTGGCGGAATCGATCACTTCGTCGGAGATGTTGTTCAGCGCTCCGTTCATCACGAGGATCCAGCCGCCCGCCCCGGTCCAGAACGCGATCACGGCGAAGATGGCCGGCAGGTGCGCCGGTAGGATCGTCTGGTCCAGGCTCGAAAAGTGGAACAGCGAGAGCGCAAAATGCCAGGGGCTGACCTGGGGGTCGAGCATGAAGAGCCAGACCAGGACGCTCGCCGCGCCGGCGAGCGCACCGGGGAGATAGAAGAGGAGACGGAAGAAGGGGACCGTCCGGCGCACCCCGCCGTGCAGCATCAGCGCCAGGAACAGGACCAGTACGACCAAGGCGACGAGCCAGATCGACAGGTAGACCGCGATGTGCTCGAAGGCGGGCAGAAACCGGAAGTCCCTCCCGGTGGAGAAGAAGTTGGAAAGGCCGACCCAGTTTCCGCCTGCACTGGTCAGGGACAGGTACATGGCGTACACGCTCGGTGCGACTCCAAAGAGCAGGAGCAACCCTACGTACACGGCTACGAAGATGTAGCCAGCGCGTTGGCGACCACCAACCCGCCCGCGCCCAGGGCGGCTTTTGGCTGGCTCCGGGACGGGCAGGCTGATGGTCTCGCTCAATGTCTTGCTGCTACTTGATCACTTGGAAGCCGTCAGATTGTGCGTAGTTCGAGATCGCCGTCCCCATGACGGCCAGCTGGGACGTGACGGTGTCGCCCTCTACCAGGTTCGGCGTGACGTTGCTGGCCCAGAGGCCGAAAACGTCCCAACGGGTCTGTGACCAGCCGGTCCAGACCTCTGTGGCGGCCTTGGCGAAAACGGGGGCCAGGGGAGAGGCGTAATAGCCGCTTGCGTCTTGCGCGGCGATCCACGGGACCGCATCCGGCACGTAACCCGGGTAGCCCACCGAGATACCCTGCGACGCCTCCGAAGTGGCCAGCCCGACGAGCACCTTCGCGACGGCCTGTGGCTGCGTCGTGTGGGACGACATGATCCAAAGGCCTCCGCCCACGTCGCCGGTCCAGGTCTGGGAGCTGCCGGCCCAGGTCAGCGGAGGCGCCGCCTCGAGCGTGCCCTTGGGCATGTTGAGGCCAGTTGATGATTCGAATAGGTCAGCCCCGTACCAGGCCGGGCCTTCCATCATGAGCACCTTGCCGCCGTAGTCCTTGGGGAAGGTGGAGGCGAAAACGCTGACGACCGGGACGGACTTGTCCTTCAGCAGCGGGTTAAGCAAATTGGCCATGTTGACGCAGTTCGGGTCTGCCGGGTTGTCGAGCACCGTGTACGGGCTGACCAGGTCGTTCAGATGGCACTGAGCTGCCTGCAGGTAAATGGCGTCGTCATAGGAGTCGCCGAGCGTGCCGATGATGTAGCCGGGGTGGTGCTTGGCCACGCTCTCGCCGATGGCCTGCCACTGCTGCCAGGTCGTCGGGACCTTGTAGCCGAACTGCTTCATGAGCGGGGCGTCGACCCACAGCACGTCGAAAGCGAGGTCGTTGCGGAGGCACTCGAGCTTGTTGCCGATGTAGCACGGAGACAGCGCGCCCGTCGCGTAGTTGTTGATGACTGACTTCGGGACGAGCCCGTTGTTGAGCACCGCCGGGAAATTGAACGGCGCGGCGCCGAGCGTTTGCACGTCGTTTTGCTCGGTGGAGAAGACGATGTCCGGCCAGCCGTGGCCGACCCGGTTGAACAGCGCTACCTTGCTCTCGATGCTCCCAGAGCCGTTAGCGCCGCCGTCGAAAGTCACGACGTTGAGCTTGACGCTGGGATTGGCCTTTTCCCAAGCCTTCACCATCGGCAGGCGGGTACCGTCGACCCAGACGGTGATCGGGGCCACCGAGGAACGGGTTGCCCTGGGCGCCGCGGCGGCTGCCCCGACGGCGACGGACCCACACGCGATGCCAGTCGCTGTGAGCGCGACCAGTGCGGCACGAAGCCTGCGGCCCGTGTGTGTGTGACGGGATCGCCCCGTGATGAGTGAGTTCATGGTACGTGCCTTCCTCTCTTTCTGTTGGTGGCTTGCCTTGTGACTCAAGCGCCTATGACGCTGCGCTCTGGATGCTGGTGTCACACGAGAGCTGATCTCCGGCTCGATCCACGACGTAGCTCTCGAGTTCCTTGGGGTACTCGGGGCCGACGGGAAGGCCAACTCCCGGCGCCGTGGGTGCTTTGACCATGCCGTTCTCGTCGATCCCGAACTCGCGCTGAACCGGGTTGGTGGTGACGAGGGACTCGTAGTACGTACAGTTTGGGATCGCCATGCAGAGGTGCCTCGCGTAGACGGTGTTCCCATGGGGCTCCGCGCGGAGCCGGAAGGCATCGGCGAGATGGGCTATCCGCATGGCCCCGGTGAACCCGCCGCGCAGCTCGGTGCTCGTCCGGACGAAGGTGGCACACCCGCTCGCGATGTAATCAGCGGTGTTCATGTGCACGCCGTCAGAGGTCTCGGCGACGTTGAGGGGGACGCTCACTCGATCAGCGAGCCACTTGTAGGCCGTTACGTTGAATTCGCGCATCGGCTCCTCGTACCAGAGGTAGTGAGCCTCTGAGAGTGCGTCGCCCACGTAGACGGCATCAGCGAGGTCGAAGCCGGCCGAGCCGTCGTACATGAGCGGGAAGCCCGCGCCGGCATGCTCGCGAACGGCTGCGCACAGGGCCGCATCGCGTCGGGCGTCGCCCCAAGCGTGGAGCTTGATCGCCGGGTAGCCGAGCTCCATGCACTGGGTGACTACCTCGAGGTACTCGCCGACGGAGGCAAAGGTCGATGTCGAGGCATAGGCGGGGATCTCGCGTCGAAAGCCTCCCAGTACCTCCCAGGTCGGCGAGTCGTAGAGACGCCCGGCGAGGTCCCACAACGCGCTGTCCACGAGACCGATCAGCCAGACCGGAAACTCCTCTGTCCTGTCGAGCTCCCACATCCGGTGCCATATCCGCTCACGCTCGAGCGGATCGGTCCCGACAAGCTCTTCGCGGAGGAGACGCCCGACCAAGTCCTCGAGGACGACGGCGCTGGCGCGGTTCTGCGTGACGGCGACGCCGGTGACGCCCTCATCGGTGCGAAGGCACAGCACAGCGACAAGTCCGTCAGCGGGGCCGCCTCGAAGTCCCTCGCGCCACGCGAAGTTGGGCTGGGCGCCCGGTGCGAAGACCTTGAAACTCTCGACGTGAGTAATGCGCGCCCGTGCCATTCGACATCACTCCTAAGACGACTGTCTTATGATGTCATACCTATTTAGAAGTTGCAAGCTTTTCGGTAAAGGAATACTCGGGAGCCGTCCCTGCATGGGGCGGGTCAGGTTGCGCAGCGACGAGCAGGCTGCTCCCCGGCTCGTGGCTCCCGCTGGCGGTCTCACTGCTGTGACATGAAAGTCCAGCACAACTGCCAGTTTGCGCTTAGGGCGGGGCCAGATCTCGAGGGTCCTGATGTCCACGCCTTCCGGCTGCTTTCCTGTTCAAGCCCTCTCCAGCGGCGAACTCCATGTCCGGCTCGATCAGGTTGCATTAACATAGTACGTATGATCAAATTCATGGGTGATGACCAGCCTCACCGATGGGGATGAGCCAGAGGTGAGCCTGGCGGGACAGCCTCCCGCGAAAAGCTTCGAAACGATCATGGCCGGGGCTGCTCCGCGCAGACCCGCCCGCCTCGGGACCACCGTGCTCTTGACCATGGTCGACAAGATCGTGGGCGGCGAGCTCCCCCCTGAGTCGTCGCTTCCGACCGAGGCCACGCTGTGTGAGGTCTTCGGCGTCAGCCGTACCGTCATCCGGGAGGCCTTGAAGCTGCTCGAGGCGAAGGGACTCGTGCGAGTCAAGCAGGGCCAAGGTACGACGGTGGAGCCGACTGAGCAGTGGGACCTGCTCGACCCGCTGATACTCGACACCGCCATCCGCTACGCCGACACCTTCGAGATCCTTGACGACGTGGTCGACGTGCGTGTCGGGCTCGAGTGCCAGATGACGCGTCGCGCGGCGGAATTGATGACCGATGCGCAGCTGCGCGAGACGCACGACGCGTTGATGGCCCTCGAGAAGCTCCTGGACCAGCCCGAGGAGTACCAGCAAGCTGAAGGCGGGTACCACGATCTGATCCTTCGAGGCTCGGGCAACCGTCTCGGGCGATCGATCATCCGCGCGCTCCAGCCGCGCGCGCGTACGAACTTCCGCTATCGCGGAGCTGGTGTGAGCGCCAACCATATGTTGATGAGCCATCGAGGCCACGTCGCCATCTACGAGCGACTGGCCGCCCGCGACCCGGATGGTGCGTCCGCGGAGATGCGCGAGCACATCTTGAGGTCCTGGCTTGAGCGCAAGTCCGGCGCCGCCCGCAGCCAGGGTCCGGTGAAAGATGGCTAGCTGCCCGATTGGCGGGGCCGCCTCTGTCGTCGGATCTAACCTGGTATTCGCGTCACATCTAGCTCCGTTCTCTCTCCGCGCGTGTGGCGGACCGTTGGGCCCGATCCGCCAGCCATGAGCGCTCAGTCACCCGACGTCCCCACAGCTCCTGGTGGCATCGCGCGTGTCCGTCTCGGCCACAGCGACGTCTACGTGACACGGTTGATGCTGGGTTGCTCCCCCTTGGCCGGAATGTACGCTCCCGTCGAGGACAGGCGGGCCGCAGCCGTTCTCGAGGCGTCTTGGGACGAGGGGGTCCGCGCCTTTGACACCGCCCCCCAGTACGGAGTCGGATTGTCGGAAGAGCGTCTCGGCGCTTTCCTGGCCGATCGAGCGGTCGGCGAGGCGGTGGTCTCGACAAAAGTCGGCCGCCTCCTCGTCGACGCCGACGACGGGGTCCAGGGTGTGGACCTCTTCTACGGAGCACCCAGTCGACGGCTCGTGGACGACTACACCAAAGACGGTGTCCGCCGATCCCTGGCGGCCAGCCTCGGGCGCCTGGGCCGCGACCGCGTTGATGTCGCGTTGATCCACGATCCCGACAAGTACGCCGAGCTGGCGCTCACCGAGTCCTATCCGGCGCTCAAAGAGCTCCGCGACGAGGGCGTGGTCGGCGCAATCGGCGTCGCCATGAACCACGCGGACGTCCTCACTTGGCTCGTCGAGCGGACGGATCTCGACTGCGTGTTGATCGCCGGCTGCTATTCCCTTCTCGACGTCCCGGCTGCGGACCGGCTCTTTCCCGCCTGTGAGAAGCGGGGAGTGTCGGTACTGGCGGCTGGGGTCTACCGCAGCGGCATCCTCGCCGACCCGCGCCCGGGAACACACCTGGACTATGCCCCTGCGCCCAGTTCGGCCGTCGAGCGAGTCAACCGCATCCGTTCTGTGTGCGATCGCTACGGCGTTCCCCTGGCCGCGGCGGCATTGCAGTTCGTTCTGGCGCATCCGGCCGTCACGGCGGCTGTCGTCGGCGCTGCCAGCGCGGAAGAGGCTCACGAGAACGCTGCCCACTTCCGGTCCAAGGTTCCCGAGGAGCTGTTCGAAGAGCTCGCCGCGGCAGGCTTCGCGCCGGCGTTGCCGCCAGGCGCGTCTCACCGCACAACTTCGCCGTCGGCGGCGCGTCATAGGCAGCGATGACTGGGCTCGGCACCGGTGCCTCGCCTGGAGTCGGCGGCATCGTCGACTCGCATCACCACCTCTGGGACCCTGCCAAGCGCCCCCACGACTGGCTCGTTGCGCTTCCGTCGCTCAACCGAGCGTTCAACTTGGGTCAACTCGAGCAGGTCGTAACGCCACTTGGCGTGTCGGCCACAGTGCTCGTGCAGGTTCTGAACGATGGCGCGGAGACCGAGGAGTTCCTGGCGCTTGCCAGCGCAAGCGAGCTCGTCGCCGGAGTGATCGGCTGGGTCGACCTGACCGACCCTGGGGTCGCAGAGTCCCTGGCACGCTTAGCTGAGCTCCCTGGGGGAGACAAGCTCGTCGGCGTCCGTCATCTCGTCCACAACGAGCCGGACCCTGCCTGGCTCCAACGACCAGAGGTGCGACGCGGTGTCCGCGCCGTGAGCGAGAGCGGACGGGCCTTCGACCTTCTCGTGTCCACCCGAGAACTCCCTGCCGCAGTCGATCTGGCCGAGCACCTCGAGGATGCGACTCTTGTCATCGATCACATGGCCAAGCCGGAGATAGGAGCCTCGATCTGGGAGCCCTGGAACAGCTTGATCAGCCGGTTCGCCCGCAACGAGTCGGTCGTCTGCAAGATCTCGGGGCTCGTCTCCCAGGCGGGCAGGCATTGGGACCCGGCCGCCATTCGTCCCTATGTGGAACGAGTCATTGAGCTGTTCGGCCCGAACCGTCTGCTCTTCGGTTCCGACTGGCCGGTTTGCACAGCGGTGGCGAGCTATGACCAGGTGCTCGGTCTCGCCCACGATCTCGTCACGCCGCTCGTAGGAGAAGAGATCGGGGCCGTCTTCGGGGGCACGGCGCGCCGTATCTACAAGCTCGCATCGGTTCCTTGAATCGTTGGCGAAGACCGGGATCGAGGTGCACCACACGCGCCATGAGCAAACCCGAGCAGGATCTACTCCCGGCCGATATCCGGCCCATAGGCAAGAAACAGGTGGGACTTGAACGAAGTTTGTCCGCCGCTTACTGGTAGTGGCCGGGTGGACCGGGGCGCCCAAGGTTGGCCGATCAAGCCACATCTTGAGACCATGGTCAGGTTCCCGTGCGTTCTCAAGGAGTTCGTCGCGGCCCGCTTTGCCACGTCTGGGACGACTCGTACGGGCAGGAACGGGTCTTAGCGATGCCCGAACTCCAAACGCAGACTGGGAGCGACCACGACACCGTGCTCGCCCTGCGGCTCGGGCCGGACGACGACGTCGCCGTGCTCACCGCCGACGCTACTTCCGGCGCACAGGTGCGCGTGGACCGGGACGTGATCAGAGCGATGCAAGACATTGCGCGGGGCCACAAGATCGCCTTGCGGCCGATCGCCGCCGGAGGCCCCGTGCGCAAGTACGGCCAGATCATCGGCTTCGCGACTGCGACCGTCAGCACCGGCGAACACGTCCACTCGCACAACTTGGAGTTCCGGACCTTCGCGCGCGCCCACATGCCCGGAGCCGGGGCCAAGACGACCCGGTTCGTCGCGGAGAGCGACCGGCTCAGCTTCGATGGCATCGTGCGTGCCGATGGCCGGGTGGCGACCCGCAACTATCTGGGCATTCTCACCTCAGTGAACTGCTCGGCCACCGTGGCGAGGTTGACGGCCAGGCACTTCAGCCGCCCGGGCGTTCTCGACGAGTTCCCGGGTGTCGACGGGATTGTGGCGCTCACCCACACCGGCGGGTGCGGCATGGACGGCCACGGAGAGGGCCTCGAGGTGCTCCGACGCACCTTGACCGGCTACGCACGTCACCCCAACTTCGCCGGCGTGCTCCTCGTCGGTCTTGGATGCGAGGACAATCAGCTGGACCTCCTCACAGAGGCGTTGTCAGAGCCTGCGGGCACGCCGCTTCGCGTCATGACGATCCAGGACGAGGGTGGGACGACGGCCACCGTGGAGAAAGGCATCACCTGCCTGAGGGAGATGCTGCCTGAGGCCAACGCCGCGACCCGGCGCCCGGTGTCGGTAGGCGAGCTCGTTCTCGGGCTCCAGTGCGGGGGCTCGGACTCGTTTTCCGGCATCACCACCAACCCCGCCCTCGGTGTCGCAGCCGATCTGCTCGTCGCCCAGGGCGGGACGGCAGTGCTGGGGGAAACGCCAGAGATCTACGGGGCCGAGCATCTCCTCACTCACCGCGCGGTCAGCCCCGAGGTGGCGGACAAGCTGCTCGAGCGCATCGCCTGGTGGGAGTCCTACACGGCTGCCAATCACGGCTCCATGGACAACAACCCCGCTCCGGGCAACAAGGCGGGAGGGCTGACGACGATATTGGAGAAGTCACTCGGCGCGGTCGCAAAGGGCGGCTCCACAAATCTGACCGGGGTGTACGGCTATGCCGAGCCGATCACGGGGAGGGGGCTCGTGTTCATGGACACTCCCGGCTACGACCCCGTCTCGGTGACCGGGATGGTGGCAGGGGGTGCGAACGTCGTCTGCTTCACCACGGGACGTGGCTCGGCGTTCGGCTGCAAGCCCGTGCCGAGCCTCAAGCTTTCGACCAACACTCCCCTGTTTCTCCGCATGGGCGACGACATGGACCTCAACTGCGGCGCGATCGTCGACGAAGAGGTCGGTGTCGAGGAGATGGGCCGACGCATCTTCCACGCCCTGGTCGCCACCGCGTCAGGTTCGAAGACGAGAAGTGAGCTGCTCGGCCTGGGTGACGAGGAGTTCGTCCCCTGGCAGCTGGGAGCAGTGATGTGAGCCTGGAACCGCGAAGGCCTCTGGATCGGCGACCGTCGGCCGACCGGCCCAACGGCGGCAGGTCGGCGGCCACTTCGGCGTCGTCGTCTACCTGTTGCTGACCTGAAGTGCCGAGTCCAGCCAACCGGGCGCGGCCGCCTCGACGACCGCCCGAGTCGTCCTTCCCAGCTGGGCGAGCTGGGTGGGCGTGAGAACGTCGACGACGAGCCTGCGGACTTCTCGGACGTGGCCGGGTGCAACCCGCTGGACCTTCTTCCAACCCGCAGGCGTGAGTTGCGCCTCGGTGTGACGGCCGTCTTCGGGGCTCGGGCGGCGCGTCACCCAGCCGGATTCCTCCAGGCGAGTCACGGCGTGTGAGAGCCGGGACAGCGACCCTTGGGCGAGGACCGCGAGCGCGGACATGCGCATGGTGCGCCCAGGTGCTTCCGACAGCCTGGCGAGGACGAGGTACTCGAAGCAGTTCATTCCGGCGTCGCGCTTGAGCTGGGCGTCGAGGGCGGCTGGGAGGGCTTGTGTCAGCGCCAGGACGGAGATCCAGGCGCGATCTTGCTCCGGGGTGAGCCAAGGGGCATCGTCAGTGGTGTCTGTCACGAGCACATCCTATCGCTGTGTTGAACATTCAACCCACGTCGTCTAATATGACTTGAACGTTC